>BNJV01000588.1_pt1 | contig 231439 bp, 361 predicted proteins | sample 8540591 | NCBI WGS metagenome assembly BNJV01 (sample SAMD00202457, study PRJDB9452) | human saliva metagenome | host: Homo sapiens | reverse complement strand
GGAAGTTACGTATTGCTAAACTGCAAGATGGGTGATAAACGGCTTTACCTGTTAAGCGTGCCCACGTTGGTTTTGCCCTAAAACATTCACGATAAAGCGGGTTACGTCGTGGAAACGATTTGCAACTTTTTCTGCACGTTTTGCCCATTCAGGTTCCACCAAAAACGAGGTGAAATATTCTGAGTAGTTTTTGATTGCATATACGCAAGAACCCTGCAGGGGCTACAATTGGGTAATCATTCACTTCAAAAAGTTTCAACTAATTTTTCATTCCTGCTAGGGCATCTTTTTGCATATCCGCTGTTAATTGCAGGTTGTCCACAACAGCCTTGTTTTTCAAGGAAAAAATCACGTTACAGCCTAGTTTTTCGAGTAATAACACGCTGTTTTTCGTCACATTGCTTTTTATAATGTCTGCGATACAGGTTACATAAAAATTCACGTTCATTTGAATTCCCACCTAATAAATAAAAAAATAAGAAATAATCGTATTTAGAAAGCCATAAATGACAAAAGGAAGCAAATGCTTCCTTTTAATATTTTCCTATAGCTTACGCCATAGGTTATGCATAAGTAAGCCCCTTTTGGGACTTTCAAGCGGTTATGTTTTAAATTTCTTACATTCAGCAAGAGGTGCTGATTTATGCTTATCCCTAGGGCGAAAGCCCTAGGAAATTATCACACATTAAAGAATAATGGAATCACCGTTAAAGCAACGATTGCTGCAATAATACCGTAGATAAAACATTGGTACTCAGTTTCTTAATGATTGCACCTCTTTCGGTTTTCGATACCCTAATACAGAGTTTACTGCCACGATGTTGTTGATACACACCATATTACCCGTTGCACCGCCTGCAGATTGTAATGCAAGAACAAGTGAAGCAGAGAGACCTGTAATTTCAGCTGTTGATAATTGTACACTACCGAATGTTAAGTTCGAAACGGTATTTGAACCTGAGAAGAATGCACCCACTGCACCTAAATATGATGCGAAGATTGTCCAATATTCCCCTGTTGCGTGAGCAACTACGACCAATGATTTTCACCATTGACTCATCACCACCCACTAACATTAAGTTCACCATAATTAACGCACCGATTAGAGCGATGAATGGGTTACGAACTTGTTTTAAGCTGCTTGAGAAAATACCTTTCACATTGCTTGCAGACATTGAGAACACAGGAATTGCGATTAATACTGTGATTACAAATGGAATCAACGCTGGTACATAAAGCAATTTATAGCTTGCGTTCATACCTGTGCCGAAGATATTTTTCAGGCTGAAAATTAAACCTTCACTGATCTCAAAGTGACCTAATGAACCTAATTGCATACCGACCCATTCAGTTGCATTGTTCATCATTGCTTTGAATGGTGACTGTTTAACACGAGTTAAGATTAAGAAAACAATCAATAAACCTGTTGTTAACTAATGCTTTTGCAACTCTTTACCTGTTACGGCGGTGTTATCTAAAGTATTTTCTACTTTCGCTAAACCAATGCCTTTATTTGCTAAGAAGATTGATAAGAACATACCAATTGCACCACCTACTAATGATGGAATTCGTAGTTTACTTGAGCAAGTAAAAATAAGGTACTACGCAGCTAATACGCTTAAGTAAATGAAAATGATATTTTGACAATTTCTTTCCAAGTTACGATAAAACTTAACACAATCCGGGAATGACAAATGCCGCAATCGAGTGAATAGTTTGCTGTCATAGAACCAATCTCTAGATTTTATCTTCTGGAGGTTCAATGGACCGAAACCGAACCATGTTGGTGTACCTACTGCACCAAATGAAACTGGCACTGAGTTCATAATTAACGCAGAATCGCCACACGAATTGGGTTAAACCCTAAACCCAGCTAAGATTGATGCTGCGATGGCTGCCAGTGTGCCAAGACCACTGCCCCTTCAATCATAAAAGCAAACGCCCAACCGATAATCATCAACTGTGCTACAGGGTTTGGGGTTAATGTTACCTAACCATTTACGCAGCGTGTTTGTTACGCCAGACACTTCGAGAAGCGGTTAAAGAAATCGCTACGAAAATAACCGTTACAGGCGTTAATACATCAACCACCGCTGATGCAATTTTTGCGCACTAATAATAAAACATCAGTTGCAAAAGAGACCAAATGAATAATTAATACTACTGCAAATCAAGGTAGAGCAACGTAAGATGGAAGAGCATGTACGTTTTACCATTAGGTAAATCAATAATACAATTGGGAAAAATACTTAGAAATAGAGCCATAAGGTTCACCTACAGATATCCGATAGCAATTGCTAGTCGGACTTGATTGTAAACAACTTATTAAATAAAGATAGGATAATGTTACAGTTTTCGTGAATTGGAATCACGCTTTTTAAGTTTTAATTGATTAAAATAGATGAAAATTTTCGAGATAATTCAAAAGAGGTAGCGATTTTTGAGCCAACTACCCAACTAAAGGCGTTTAGCGTGCTTTTTAGTATAGGTTTAGAAAGAGTTATTCATAATAAAGAAAAGAAATCAACTTGAATAAAGTGAAAGTTTGTTAGCAATCCTTATAACAGAGTTTAAATAACAACAAAAGGATTTTTATGTCTCACCTTTTTCCTAATGCACAACTCGCACTTTCCGCACCATTTTCGTTTTGATATTGTCAGCTTCTTACGCCCTGAAGCATTAAAACGTGCCTCGTCATCAATAATGCAGTTGTGGCGATATTTCTTGTGCAGATTGTTACCCAAAGTGGAAGATCACGAGATTGCAAAAATTAGTTGAACAACAAAAGCGGTAGGTTTACACGCACTAAAGCGATGGCGAATTTCGTCGCACATTCTGGGCACTTTAGACTTTTTGAGTGCGCCCTTGATGGTGTGGAAGAAGTAGATACAGAAAAATTCTCGGTACAATTTAACATCACAATGTTCGCCCGAAAACCTGAAAATTGTGGATAAAATCTGACTTTTCACAGCCATCCATTTTGTAGACATTTCCGTTCGTTACAAAAATTGAGCAGGCGAGACCGAAGTGAAAATTAACCATCCTTCGCCATCAATGTTGCATAATCACTAACGTACGTGCAGACAGATTATGTGGCGATTCCACGTTACGAAACTAACCAACAATTGTTAGACGATATTGCCGATGCGTACATCAAAGCGATGAATATTTTCTACAAACTGGGCTGCCGCAATCCAATTGAGACGACACCCAGCTGAGAGGAATTCTGTGCCGGAAGATAAACGCGAAGCCCACCAAGCACGTGGCTTTAACGGCCTTCGACCAAACTCGCCAAAGCATGCGTTTATATGGTCAATAAAATCATTGAGGCAAAACCTGCGGTCTAGCGATTACGATGACGCATATCTGTCGCGGTAACTTCCGCTCGATATGGTTCTCGCAGGCGGGTTATGAGCCCGTGGCTTGAAAACTGATGTTTCAGGCACTTGCATGTGTCGATGGTTTCCTGCTGAATACGACAGCGGACCGCTCAGTGACGTTCAAACCTCCCGCTTTATTAAAGATCAGCAAGTGGTGCTTGACGGCCAACTGCAAACGAGCGAACTCGAAAATCGTGATGAAATCTCATCGCACGCATCAAAGAGGCTGACGCAATATGTGACATCAACTCAACTCTGCTTAAGCCCACAGTGTGGCTTTGCTTCAACCGAGGAAAGGATAGGTCTTGGACCGAAGAACAAACAATGCGAGCTCTGCATCGATTCGAGATATTGGCCTGCGAAGTTTGCGAGTAACTTACTTGAGTTTTAGGGCGGACATGAGTCCACAAGTTTTACGCACTTTACGGTGCGAATTGAAGTCCCTCCCTACGTTCATACGATGCAGCCAACCCTTCCACCGCTTGTCGAGAGATCCACATTTCCCTGGTGCGTGTTTACAAATACCTCTACTATGCGATTTTCGACTCGGTATCGCCTGCAAAGGCATCATTCCTGGAAGCCGAATATATCGAACACGCGCTATCGCAGACGATCGGACGGTCGCTTTATCAAAGAGGCTATTGGCGATCGATCCAATTCCATCTGTATGGCGGCGGTACGCCAAGCCTGACCTGACGCAGAGGCGGAATCGGGGCATCTATTGCGCGAAATTCAAACAGCGCATTCGACTGTAGAGTAAGGCTTAGAAATTACACAGAAGCCAATCCAGGTACGGCGGTGACTAGAGCGTTTGTCGTGTTGCGCCAAAGCAGGCGTAACCTCGCATTTCAGCCGGGATCTGCGGGAGTTTTCGAGCAGATTGCTCAAACTAGCGAATCTCACAGCAGCCAAGAAGGCGAAACAAGCGGTCAGACGTGCTCAAATGCAGCAAAGTGCAGGCTCAGACGTGTAACATTGATCGACGACGGCTTTTGCACAAACCAATCGGCAAAACAGGCGATCGGAAGATTTAAAACAAGGCATTGCGTTGACCCGCGCATCTTTCGTGGTATCAACTCTTACAGGCGAGCACATGTACGATGCCCGGCCACCACCAGCTATTTTGCTGATGACGATGAGCTGTGGATATTTTCTTTGAGACAAGGGCATCGGCTGCTGACTGAAGCAGACTACGAGCAGTACGAAACCTCTGCCTGCGCGAAAAGGTCAATGCCAAGCACAACTCCTAAACCACTCGCGTTTTAAGGATGATTTGGCATCGGCTGCGGTGCACACGGTAAAATTAGCTACCCAATCGGGCGAAATCTACCGCTTTTAGCAAAACCGGCATCTGAGGTCATAGTATGCGAGGCGAATATCGTTATACTAGCAAGAGGTGATCGCTCTAGAAGATCGCCCATCTGAGTTCTTTATGAACCGCTTCCGCTTTGCTCGAGGCCGTTACCAAAGTGAATTTGAGCAATGTACACGGGACGTTCAGCAGAGCTGGTTAAACCTGCAATGGACGGATTGGGCGTTGGAGCTCAGAATTACATTACCGAAACAGCAACCTAGACTGGCAAATTACCTCGGCACGTAAGTGTTCTTAAATGAACTGCTGGAGGAGAAGTTTTTGGACTGATTGACAAAAATAGAGGCTAAATAACCGCTTGTGAGGTAAGATATGCGGTTTATTTATGTATCGATGTTTGTAAGTTTCTGATTTAGCCCTCTTTACTAAAGAGATTCATGAGGGCTTATTAGAACACTACGAACACTCTACAAGCAGGCGATTTGGCCCTACAATTTACCCTCTTAAATCAGAAACGAACGCCCTGTTTCTCTCTCAATTTCGCAGGCAAAAGTCCTTGTTGTTCTATCCTCAGCCCTCACCCCAGGTTGCGCCGACTCAGGCTTGCGGGATCGCGTGATAGCGTACTCAGAACAACGCATTTAAATCGTAGAAGTGCTCGCATTAGTCAGATCTTCCGATTGGCAGTTTATTGAGAAAAAGAGCTGAACTTTACGCTGCTACGGATCCTGAACATCCAAGTTGGCAGACGCTTTGGCGTATGGGCGAGATCAGCGGCAAAATCTCTACGGCATCCACTCGCATTAGCTTTTTAGCACGAGCAAGGCGTCATCGAAAAAGCGTTTGATAAATTTCAAAACCAGCGAACACCACCAAATGTGGTCGATTACTTAAAAGAGCGAACTAATGGCAATAAAGCAATTTTTCGACCGCGATGGTACCATCTAATATCGATCACGGCTACGTCTATAAAATCGACGATTTTCAATTTATTGAAGGTGGGCAAAGCGTTAAAACAGCTGCAAGATAAAGGCTATTTGCTTGTGTTGGTCACCAACCAATCGGGCATTGCCCGCGGTTATTTCACCGAAGAGCACTTCACCCAGCACTCACTAGAATGGATGGATTGGTCACTAGACGAAGATTGTGGCGGGTGTAGATGGCATTTTATTACTGTCCACATCACCCGAGGGTAAAAAGTGAATATCTGAAGATTGCAATTGCCGTAAACCGAAAGCTGAATGTTCTTCAGCGATTAAAGATTTAAATATTGATCCCGCAAATCGTATATGGTGGGCGATAAATTAGAAGATCTGCCCGCCGCCGAAAATGCGGGCGTAAAACAAACAAAGTACTGGGTGAAAAGACAGGGCAAAGAGATCACCGGAAGTTTCATGCACGAAAGCTGGATTTAGTGCTTGATAGTTTGGTGTGATTTAGTCGGTTTGTGAAATATCCACGCAAGCGGTAAGATTTACAAAATAAGGTTCTGCAGATCTTTACCGCTTAGTAAAGCTTTTGTTGCTTATTTATCTGCTGCGTTATTTAACTTCAAGCAGTGCTGTTTTGGTATAACGCCCCCAAAACTATGCGAAACAAAATAAAATGATCTGGCATTCATCCAACTGTTTTAGTTAAACCAGAAACACACCCAAGCCTACCCTGCTTTAAATTCGATCCCTAAACTAAATGGCACGGTTGGATATTGTGCGATTAAGTGAATCATACTATTGCCGACTTCACAAATTAACGTGCCATCTTCCGATAACAATCAGAAGCCTCGCTAAAACATACGTTTAGTAATATCCAGCCCATCTTCGCCCGAAATCCAGTGCTACACCCTGGCCTCAAAATGGAACTCTTCTGGCATTTCATCTAAATCTTCCTGATCCACATAAGGTGGGTCTGTCGACAATCAGATCGTCATCTTCACGCTGGACATCGTCAAGCAGATCCGAACTCATCGGGGAACACTACGATCTGATAACTGATAGCGATCAATATTAATCTGAGCCACATCTAACGCATCAAGCGATAAATCTACCGCATCAACCTCCGCCTCGGAACGCTGCTCGCACGTTGACGCAGTAGCAATGCAAACGCCACCAGTACAAAAGATCTCAGAAATACGTTTGAGGTTTATGGTTAATAAAGCCCTGCAAATTGATCACGAATAGCTCACCAATGGGTGAGCGCAGGTACAATCACACGTCATCGACATAAAATTCTAAGCCACAGAACCAGGCAGAATTGGTTAAATAAGCGACACAGGGCTGACGCGTACCTAAACGGAGCTTGAATAAGTTCATATTGACACGCGTTTTTCTCAGACATGGTTAAGCGTGACGCACAGCATTGCTCGCAGCATCTGCAGGCAAGCGAAGTGCACCTCAAGACAAGCTGCTGTGCTTCTGCCAACTGTTCTCATAGCCGTGTCCGTAATAAAAGATCTAGAAGCATTAAAAAATAGCTATACGCCCAACGCATCATCATCTTGAATGGTTTTTAAATCTTGTAATGCACTTGAAGCAGACATCTCTTCAAGCAATCTCGAAATTGTGTTGATACATACTATCCCCTCAAAAATAACGGGCATTATCCTTTTTGGCTTGGATGTATCAACTTTTTATTGTGCTAAAAATAGCCCTCAAAACAAGGAGAAAATAATGACAGAGATAGATGATTTCGCACTATTCGTGAGGCGATTAGCGTGCATCACAAGACACGTTTTATCCCAAGCCAACCACCGTAAAAATCAACTGAACTGCGTGAAATACAAGAACAAAAAGATACCGAATTTTTCTTTTCGGATGAATATGAACCGCTTCTGAAAAGAAGAACATGAAAAGTTCGCTATTTGCGTGAAAGATGTCGATCCTCATATTTTAAAACAGCTTCGCCGAGGTGATTTCCAAACCAGAACTGTTCTTAGATCTCGCACTGGTTTAACCAAAGAAAAGCGAAAAAGAGTTAGCCGCTTTAATTTTAGCGTGCGAACGTGAACACGTACGTCTATGTGCGAGCATTATGACAGGGTCGGTACTCGCACACTTAAAAGATCAAACTTTCTCGGTTAGTCCAACATCCGAAAGTGTTAGCCTGCTATCAAGCACCAAAAGAGTGGGGCGGAGATGCGGCTATTCTGATTTTAGTCGAACAAGCAGACAGTTTGGAACGTCGATTGTTTGAGCGCTCAGCGTTATTATTCCCACTTCGCATAACCTCGCACAAACCGCTTGTCTTCTAAGCAGCACCTGATGGGAAAAGGGCGATTAAAGACTATACAATCGCAACCGCACAAAGGCGGGCTGCGGCGAGTTCTCCATCAGGCGTTTCCTGATAAAGGTGAAAAGAGCTGCTGGAATCGTTTGAGCTTTGATTTGACATTAGATACGAAAGTAATAGTTGCCCCAAATTCTCCAAGCGAACGGGCAAAACCTAATACCGCTCCTGCAATGACGCCTGAAAAATGAGAGTGGAAGATTGCTGCAAAAAAGACTTCATGGGCTTGCAACTTAATGTTCTAGCTGCTTGTTCAAGTTTAGATCACTGCATCAAAGGCTTGTTTGATGGAACGCACCATCAGCGGAAACGCCATCACAGCAGAGGCTAATACCGCACCTCGCCAAGAAAAACTGAAAAGAGAAGCCAAACCATTCTACAAATATTGCCCGATAGCACCACGTTTTGCCATCACATAAGCAAGAGATAGCCAATCACTACAGGGGGTAAAACAAGCGGTAGATGCACAATGCCATTTAGCAATTGCTTGCCCCAGAATTGTTTGCGTGAAAGTATCCAAGCAATAAAAGTGGCAACAGGTAGAGCAAAAAGAATCGCAATCGTGGCGACTTTTAAGGCTCAAATAAATGGCATTGAGTCTCGGGTTGAGAAAAGAAAAAACATAGACAGCTTTCGAGTTGTTACCGAGGGTATAACACCTCGGTTGAGACATAATTCAACCTCATTGGGGTTGTAAGTTATAAATTATTGTACTGGATAAAAACCAGCTTCTTTAAATTTCGCTTGAGCTGCGGGGGTTTTTAAGAAATCGAGGAATTTTTTCGCTTCCGTTTTATCACTTACTGTTGCAGCAGGATAAAACCACTTCAGCCATAACTTTCATTTGGGGAAAGTTGCTACAACGATTTTCACTTTAGTTGCAGAACTTTCTAATCAGTTGCATACAATACTCAATGGAGCCTCGCTGCGTTCTAGCATACGACAACGCATCACGCACATGCTCGAACTAACTTGCTTTCAAGCCATCCCAGAGTTTTGTAATATCAGTGCTGCATATTTGCCAGCAGGCATGTGTGATGGATCGCCCACAGATAAATAGTCCCCCATCGCTAATTCCTTTGTTAAAATCGACCGCTTGAATGCTTTTTGCTCGGATTTTACTTTCAATCGGTCAATCAACACAAGGTCGTTTTTCACCAAATTATGACATTTTGAGTTTTTAGCTGGTTGCTTTTTCTTTGAACATAATCCATCCATTTTGTATCAGCTGAGATATACATCCGCTGGAGCGTCTTGTTCAATTTGTTTAGCAAGCACAGAAGAAGAGGCAAACGAGAATGTGACTTTATCTTGCGGGTTGGCTTTTTCAAAATCTTTGTTGATTTCTTGAAGCACGTTGGTCATTGAGGCTGCAGCAAAAACAGTAATATCTTGTGCAAAGCTAGCGGCAGAGAAAAGAGAGAGAGCACTTACAAAAGCAGAGTTTGAATTTCATTTTAGGTTCCTTTTGAGATGAGCACGAGAGCAATAAGTGGTAGAATTTTTCCTAATTTTAGCAAAACTCTCGTGCAATCCGTGGCAAAGAAAATTAGGAACGTAATCCTACACCTTTCTCAATCAGTGAAAAGGCAAACCAGTATAACATAATACATAACGATCCCAATACCAAAAATGGTAAAAATGGGCATATCACTCGATACCCAAAAGCCACAACGAAAGCCATTGATCATATAAACAATCGTTGAACTTTTGGAAACCGCTTCTGCCAGAAAATCAGGCAGTAATAGATCGAATAAAATACACCGCCCAAGTATGAGTGGTGTTAAAACGAAAGTGGGGATTAAACCTACATCGTCAAAATGTTTTCTCGCATACACCGCATTAATTAATCCACCTAGTGCGAAACTAATCGTCTGTCAGTAAAAGCGCTGAAAAATCACTCATCCAAGAGTGAGATATCAAAGGTGATAAACAGCAGTGCAACTAACATTACCAAAATGCCAGCTAGCCCACCGCGAACAACACTGCTCTACGACATAACCCCCAAATAATGTTATGTGTAGAAAGAGGGAACCAGCAACCTTCATAAGTTTTAGTAAATTTGCTCAAGAAAAATGATGAGGCGGAATTGACATAAGAGGCTGTGGATTGCGGTCATCATCACAAGTCCAGGGGCAATAAACTGCATATAGCTTACTCCCATGCATATCACCAATACGTCCACCACACTAATTGCCCGAAAATCAAGACAGAGCGTGGTAGTACAACTGGTGGCACGAGTGTCTGTCTCCAAATGCGAATAACGTTTGTTTCTCTTTGGTTGCGAGCGTGAAAAATCCAGTTAAATTCATACTAATTAGCTTATTTTGAGGAAAAGTTCTTCCAAAGCGGTTTGATTTATTTCGCATACTTAATACTCTCCACATTTTGTGCGGTCACTGCGTAAATAAGTTGGTTAAGCTCGAGCACGCGTACCTCCACTTCTAGCGTGTCATCCAATAATTTATGCGGATAATGTACTCAATCACTGAGCGGTCTCATGTTTGAGGCATATTTGTAAAATCCAGCACGAGACCTCTGGGTCTCCAATTTCGCCAGTAAAGACTTCATTGATGTATTTTCAACTCAATTTTCCGTGCCGAATAATGCCCATATTTCGACAGAGGTTTTCCGCTTCTTCAAGATAGTGCGTGGTAAGAATAATAGTGCGTGCCTTGTTGATTGAGTTCCCGCAAAAATCCCAGAGTGAACGGCGAAGCTTCACATCCACGCCCGCAGTAGGTTCATCCAAATCAGCAATTTTCAAGTTATGCATTAAAGCGAGCAATCATTACCCGACGTTTCATCCCCACCCGGACAGTTCACGTAAATGTGTACGTTTTTCCCACAACCAATCTTTTTCAGCCATATTTCGTCGCACTCCTTGGCTTTTTATGGAATGCCATAAAATCCCGCTTGCTGTATGAGCACATCCACCACTTTCCTCAAATTGATTGAAAGTTGAAACCTTGCGGCATCTAAGCCGATTTGGTTGTTTGAGCTGTGTTTTTGGGTATCTAAATCATAGCCGAAAGACTTTACCGAACCACTTGTTTTATCTCGCTGAGGAACTAATAATGCCAATGGTCGTTGATTTACCGCCCTGCTATATGCCCAAGCAAGGCTAAAAATCGCCCTGCTCGACGGTAAGATCAATGCCCTTACCGCTTGAACGCCCGTAGCATAGGTTTTGATAAGATTTTTGATTTCTAATGGCATGCATAGTTTTTATATGTATATTCTAGGGCTACACACCCTAGGTTAACGATAAAAGTATACCCAGAAACACAACCTTGATAGGACAAGCGTACTTTATGCCTCTGATGAGCTACGAACCAGTCTATCGACTGATTTATGCGTAGCCCAGAGCGGAAGCCCTTAGGCCTTTGCTACCGCCCTCTAATCGTCGATTCATCCAGCTCCGCATCAAATGCTTCACGTAATAATTTTAACTTTTAGCATCATTAAACAAGGCATTTTTGCTTCTTGGGTTAATCCCTCAAAAATAGCACGGCGAATTTCAAGCGGGTTTTTACGTGTGGGATTATCAGCAATAGTGAGTTGATAAGTAAGCTCTTTTTCCCGACAACGCATCGGCTAAACTTTGGCGTGCTTCTGGACTATCTAAATGTGCCATATTCGGTTTTAACACCAAACAAAGTTCATTATTTTTCTTTTCTGCCAAGTAGCTATTTAACGCAATCTAGCGAGTCAATCCGCCTAATTTCAGTTCATTAACCAACGCTGCCCACTCATCTTGTTGGCGTTAACCTCAATGGTTTTCGCCACCAATTCAGGGGTGCGTTCTTGTAAAATAGTTTGCTTAATATCGGAAGGGTTTTGCTGTTTCTTCTGATTTTCTAATTCAGGATTGAGCCAAGTCCAACGGTAATCTTCGTCATTTTGTACAGACGTTTGTTTCGCCTGTTTTTCGTGCTCAAGCTCCGCTTTTTCAGTTTTCCGCCAATGCATAAACCGCTCTTGCAAATTCATTTTTTGCAGGAGCACGGTTTTGCATTGAAGGCACTACAGCGTTATTCGGCTCAGTTTGCGCCAGTTGATCTTGCGTCTGCTGTAACTGTTTTCTCGCTTGCATTGCTGCTAATGCGGGCGACATTGCAGATGCTGAGGCTGGCGGAGTTTGAACTTGAGGTGCTAGCAGCCTGAGCGTAGCGGTTGGATTTTTCTTGCGATTTTGCAAATTGCGGTCGATTTTTCTACCGCTTTTGCTGCTGACTGAGCCGAACTTTTTCACTTTGGTGTTAAGGGTGCGCTTTTAAGCTGAGCGATATTTTTGCTCAGATGATGCCGAAGGTCGGCTTTACAGGGGAATGTGCTTACCGTTTGAGTTTGCACTCTGCACACGGTTAATCTCTTCTACACGTTTTGGGTGGAAGGCTAATGCACGCAAGAAAAGTCATTTCTACGCCCGCACGAGGCTCTGGCGAGAATGGTAACTCTTTTTGACCCATCAACATCATTTGATAGAAAAACTGCACATCCTCAGGCGCAATCTGCTTTTGCTAGCAAGCGCAATGGCGTTTCGTCCCTCTTCGGGCGATTTAACCAATCTGCAACAAGGCAATTTTATGCAATGTTTCTGCAACATCGCTTAATAATTGCGACCAATCGACACCTTTCTCAGCTACTTGTTGAATGATAGAGTATTTTTCACCGTTAGCTTGTGAAAGTGCCATCACCAATTCAAGCGGTTGATGATCGTCAATCAAACCGAGCATTTGGCTGACTGCTTCAAGCGTAATGTTGGCATTGCTGACTGCAATCGCTTGGTCTGTCAGGCTTAATGAGTCACGAATACCGCCTTGAGCAGCTTTGGCTAATTTTCTCAATGGCTGGCAGCTCGTAAGGAATATTTTCTTGCTTTTAAAGATGAATTCGAGATGATTGGCGATTTGATGCTGATCTCAACGCACGCAAAGTGGGAATTGCATGCAACGTGATAAGATCGTAATTGGCAATTTTTGCGGATCTGTCGTCGCTAACAAGAATTTGACATATTCAGGCGGTTCTTCCAACGTTTTTAATAATGCATTGAAACTGTGGCGCGAAAGCATATGCACTTCGTCAATCAAATAAACCTTAAACCGCCCAACAGTTGGCTTATATTGCACGTTATCAAGTAGTTCACGAGTGTCTTCTACTTTGGTACGAGAGGCAGCATCGATCTCAATTAAGTCAATAAAACGCCCTTCTTCAATCGCTTTACAGTTCGCACACTCGCCACAAGGTGTTGCACTAATGCCCGTTTCGCAGTTTAATCCTTTCGCAAAAAGACGCGCAATTGAGGTTTTACCCACCCCGCGCGTGCCAGAGAAAAGATAAGCGTGGTGCAGGCGATTTTCACGTAATCCGTTTTCTAATGCGGATAAAACGTGTTGTTGCCCCACCACTTCTGAAAAGCGTTGCGGACGCCATTTGCGTGCTAAAACTTGATAACTCATTGATAATAATGACTCAGATTAGTGCCCTTCGAAATTCACTAAAGTGAATGATTTAATCCCTTCTTGCTCAAGGCGTTCACGGCCACCTAATTCTGGCAAGCAGATAACAAAAGCGGCGTGTTCGACTTTACCGCCTAATTTGCGGATAAGTTTTGCGGTTGCATCAATTGTGCCACCTGTGGCAAGTAAATCGTCAATCACCAAATACATTGTCGTTTGCATTCGACAGAATCGGTATGGATTTCAAGCGTATCTTCACCATATTCTAATTGGTAAGATTGTGAAATGACTTCACGTGGTAATCGGTTTTACGCACTAACACAAAACGGCAAGCCTAAAGCCAAAGCCACAGGTGCACCAAAGATAAAACCGCGCGATTCTGTGCCGACAATTTTAGTAATACCTTTATCTTTAAATTCTGCCACAATCGCATCAATACTTGCTTTGAAGGCTTCTGGCACTTCAGCTAAACGAAGTAATATCGCGGAAAAATAATGCCCGCTTTTTGGGTAATCTGGAATGGATTTGATAGAAGATTTGATTAAATCTAACTGGCTCATTTTTGACCTTTTATAAATAACAAAAATAGCTTGAAGAATTTAGACAAAAATAGACGAAATTACAAGGAAAAATTGCAATAAAGAAGCAAAAATAACCGCCTGTAAAACATTATTCATTATAAGCGGTTGCTCAACATAATTTGCAAATCACTGTTACAAACACTTCGCTGGTTTTGGCAAGCCCAAAACTTTTGTTGCTTGCTTTAGCAGGCCCGTTACGGGAAACAAACGCCGCAACACGACTACTCCCTCTCTTCGCCAAATTTTTGCGAGCATTGCTTTAATCTGAAGCATCTCGAATTGCTGAGAGGCTCGATGTCTTTGATAAAACTCGCACCAGCTGAACACTCCCACGTCTCAGGCGTGAGCATACGCCATCATGCTCCGCCATCAATGTAGCGTAAATGTTTCTGACCAATCATCAAGGTTTAACAACAACCAATCGTTATCTACTTGATAAAATGTGCTATCTCAGGCTCACTGTGGTCATCATTTCCTAGCACATTTGTAAGACACTCAAAGGTTGTAAAGTGAAACGGGAAAGATCAACGTGGTTGCACGAATATAGTTGGTTTCCACTCACCTTGAATGATGTTGCTAGTGTCAGCAAAAATCGCACCGCTTGAGACTGCACAATAAACCGCTTAAGGCTTAATGCTGCATTGCAGTAAAAATATTTGCGATAACGCCCACTCAAAACAACCACGAAAAGTGCCACGTCGTCCCGTTTGAGACCACACATCTTTTTGGTGGTTAGTACACAGCTGAACAAGCACACTCACGCGCTGGTATACCTCAATGCTAATGAGCTACCATCACCCAAGCTGCAACGCAACATAGCGGTTAAGATTGGGCCCTGGGTATAGCCTAAAAAGCCAGTTAGAGCGAATACGTCTCACTAGACCTGTGGCACTATTTGCCGTTCATGTAGTTATGCCGTAAACCTACTAATAATCCCCAAATGGGTAATGCAGGTGCGTTTGTGCTCGATTGCAATAAAGGCAACAAGAGAAGAAAAAGACTAGTGTCATTCCAATAATAAAGTAGGGTCTTACGTAGCACTTTGTGTGTAGATCAACGATTGGCTACCCGCGTAGCCCTGTTCTAAAACGGTTTTTCCAGTAAGTTCTCCTTTTAGCTTGTTTGAAAAACGAAATATTTTTCTCTATCTATGGGCAAAGAACCATAAATTAATGCAAATTATCTATAAATTATACGAAAGTCAATCGAAATCTACAGTGAAAATATGATACACTTTCGCTAATAAATTTTTCCCAACCTGCAAACATAATGAAATTAAACTTTCCAACCCATCTAACCCTTTTCCGTTTGGCTTTAATTCCACTTTTTGTAGTCGTTTTTAGTTTACAATCACATATTCCCCTCGAAATCACAACATTCATCTTTTTATTGCATCCATTACCGACTGGTTTGATGGCTATTTGGCAAGAAATGGAATCAAACCACTCCACTTGGTGCATTTTTAGATCCTAGTTGCGGATAAAGTTTTTAGTCGCAGTTGCCTTTTGTTTGCGTGGTGGAATATTATCATACTTGGTGGATTACCATTCCTATCTGCATTAGTGATTGCCCGTGAAATTATTATTTCTGCTTTGCGTGAATGGATGGCTGAACTGGGTAAACGCACTAGCGTTGCTGTTTCTATTTGGGGAAAAATTAAAAACCACTGCACAGATGCTTGCTTTTAGGTGGAATGCTCTGGCGACAAAGCGATTTAATGGAAAACGCTTGTGTTTATTCTACTTTATATTGCAGCTGCATTAACAATTTGGTCGATGTTGCAATATTTGAAAGCGTCTAAGGGAAGTTTGTTGAAATCATAATTTTTATTCTTTGAGAACAGAAAAATGACTATCTTCTACTGATTCAGATAGTCATTATTCTTACTAAGCTGAAAGCTCATCCGCAATCTCTTCCCGCTTGCTTCAACACATACTCCACAGCACCTTCTGCCTGATCAGGCGGATATTTATATTTTTGTAAGGCACGTCGAACGAGTAATCGAATTCTTGCCCGCACGGCTTCTTTGTGTTGCCAATCAATACTGACTGAGCGGCGTAAAATATCGGTAATCTCTTTTGCTAGTTTAGAAAGCACTTCATCGTTCATCAATTCTTTGGCACTCTCATTTTGAGAAAGTGCATCGTAAAACGCTAATTCTGCTGTGCTTAAACCGAGTTTTTCGCCTCGCGATAAGCGTTCGAGAAATCCGCCCCATCTGCACAAGTGCATCAAGAATTTCCACCACGCTCAAATTGTGATTGTGATATTGCGTAAGAGCCTCTTGCAAACGTTGCTCAAAAATCTTTTTGTGCGGTGAGGTTACAGGCTCGCTTTGGCTTTTCAATTTCCTGCTTCTAAATAACGCTCCATCGCTAACACCCACAGGCTTTTTGGTCTCGCTGTTTTTGATCGCTTTGCAAAAATTCGTCGGAAAGCAAATTAATCTGCGTTTGTTCTTTGCCCAACAAATCAAATAAATCAATGGTACCTTCAGATATAATACTTTGATTGATTAATGCTTTTAAGCTGAATTAAGCGTTCCGTTGTCCCTTTTTCCGTTTTGTCTCACGTTTGCGCAAGCACAGCACGCACCGCATCATAAAAAGCAACTTCTTGACTATATGGTTCGATTTCCAGGTAATGCCCCGCATAAAGCGTAACCTCAAGTTTTCTGCCGTTTTCAAAAAGGCTTTTTACGTGGCTCAATATCGTCTGCATTATGCCAATGTTGATCGTGTGCGTTTGCCTTCGTTAGGCAGTTGGTCGAGCGTAGCAATATGGTTTTGCCGCTGTCGCTATAGCTTTTAGCAACAATGCAGGTTCTTGTTCAGAAATTGCGATCTGAACATCAAATGCTTCGCCTTCAATTGGTGTCGCAAACAAAAGTTCGGATAAATTCTAGCTGTTCTTTCATTTTAAAGAACACGCTTTAACATCTTCCGCCAATTGCCCTTTGCCAGTAGAGTTGGTGTATTGCTGTGGCTGCTCGTAATTCTTCTGCCAAACCAACATAATCCACGATAAGTCCACCGTTTTCGCGACTTTGTCAGCGAATACACGGTTTACTCAAAGTGCGATGGCTTGCATTTAGTTATGTCCCTTCATTGGCTTATCAAGATACATAGTGTTACAGCACGTGCATCAAAGCCTGTCAGCCACATATCACACACAATCACCACTTTCAGCGGATCGTTCGGGTCTTTGAAACGGCGTTCTAGCGTTTGCTTTTTCCTGTTTACTGTAAACGTGTTTTTGCATTTCAGGCGCATCGGAAGCCGAACCCTGTCATTACAATTTTTAATCGCACCCTTCGTTAATATTGTCAGAATGCCATTCAGAGCGTAGTTTGATGATTTCATTATACAACCACGCAAATTTGACGGCTGGAAACCACTATCATCGCTTTGCTGTCCACGACTTTGCATTGCGTTTTGGCAAAATGTTGCACAAAAATCCGCGGCTAACTCCACCAAGCGAGCTTGCTGAGCCTAGCAATTTTTCTCGTAAACGCAAGGCTCGGGGTTTTGCTCTTCTTCCAGTAACGCATCAATTTCTGCAAATAAGTCATCGTGATTCATTTTCGTTCAAACTGGATTTGGCGAGCATCATCAAACACAATCGGCACGGTTGCGCCATCTTCCACCGCATCTTGCAAATCGTAAACAGATACATAACGACCCGAAACACATCTTGCGTGTCTCTATCTTCTAAAGCTGATTGGCGTACCCGTGAAGCCAATAAACGAAGCATTGGGCAGCGCATCGCGTAAATGGCGGGCGTAGCCTGCCTGAAATTTGCCGTTATGCACTTTTTGCGTAAAAGCCATATTGGCTGCGGTGTGCCTCATCGCTGATCACAATAATATTGCTGCGTTCATTTAAAACAGGGAAGCGGCTTTTCTTCCTCATTTAAGGCAAATTTTTGAATGGTAGTAAAAAAACACCGCCCACTTCATTTTGCGCGAGCAGTTGGCGCAGTTGTTCGCGGTCTTCCACTTGTTGCGGGCTGTTTGTTTGATTAACTCTTTGCCTGAAGAAAAGGTTTGGAAAAAGCTGACCGTCCAAATCGTTGCGGTCGGTGACCACCACAAATCGTCGGGATTTTTCAATCCAGGCTGCGAAGCAGTTTGCCCGGCATAAAACAACATGGAAATCGACTTTGCTCGAACCCTGCGTATGCCACATCACGCCAATGCGGCGGTCGCCTTTTTCCGAAGTCGCAAAAATCGTGGAATCTACCGCTTCATTTACGCCGTAATATTGATGGTATGCCGCGATAATGGTTTTGCCCGTTGGAATCCCGCTCAAATAAGACGAAAATAGCGGATATAGTCCAATAAATTTTCTGCAGGCTTCATCAAGCCATTGAGCAGGCTTTTGCACTCATCGTCAAAAATATAAGCGCGCGTTTCTTTTTTTTCGTCGACCACTTTCCACGGCGTAAAGCGTTGGAAATCTGCCGAAAGCGAACCCAAACGGGCGGCAATGCCGTCTGAAATAATCAGGGCTTGGTTGTAAACAAACAGCTCGGCAATTTCATCTTTTATAGGTTTCAAACTGATTAAACGCCTGCAACAAATCCGCCGATTCACGCAGCGGATTTTTTTGAGCTCAAATACCACCAAGGGCAGACCATTCACAAAGCCGATAATATCAGGAATCCGTTTGCCCCCTTTACGGCTGCGGATTTCCAGCTGATTGACGGCAACAAAGCGGTTGTTCTTCCAGTGCTCAAAATCCACCAAGCGCGCCATCTCGATTTTTCTGCTCACCATCAGCGTGATATTCCACCCGAACGCCATCACGCAACAGTTTATAAAACGCCTGATTACGCACCACCAAGTCGCCAATATCGCTTTTTGTCGCCGATTTCACCACTGAATCAACCGCACTTTCAGGCAGCTGCGGGATTAAGCTTTACGCACCGCCTCACGCAGTTGCTCAACAAAAGACTACGCTGCTCAAATCGCCACGGGCAAACCTCGCCCTCATGAACAGGCAAGTCTTTACTGTAGCGATATTCCCAACCGAGGGATTGCAGGCGTTGAAGGGTAAGTTGTTCGACGTCTTTCGTTGAGCATTTTATGATTCTCCATCATTTAATAATTCCAATAAAGGCTTCAATGCTTTTCATCATGATCGCTCATCATACCAAATTGGATATTGGATTTTTGAAGTACTTTTCTCATAGAGTTGTCTGTTCTTTATCAGATAGATTTTGCCAAGATAAAAAGCATAGTGTTTAGGTGAGACTATCTTTGCCCTTGTTCTTCAACAACTTTCTGCCATACATTGTAATGTTCGATCTTTATCTAGGCTACAACCTAAAAATAGCAAAGATTGAGAAAAATAATGATTCCATTGCACAGGTTTTGAGGATATTGTGTTCGGAATAATGTCTTTGATAATCATCCTGGGTAAGTACTCTTTTGTTTTTACTTATAAATGTTCCTGTAGCTTTAAAAGAATTTCGATGGCCTTTCTCCAAATAATTTTTAAACCTCTTTCAGCATCAATACCACATAGTTCTTGATCAAAATGAATATCTTGATCTCGCATATATATAAGCTAAAATCATCGTAATTTGTTGTAATTATGGTCTCTTTAAAAATCTCAGGTAGTCTACATATAATTCCTTGTAGCTCTCCGAGATTTGAGAGTTTACCAAATTGATTCTCTAATGTTCTTGTAGATGACCTTCATCTACACTCAAATAATAATTGTGCAGCTTCTTCGTATTCTCCTTTATGAATATGTTCTGCAATAATGAGGAATCTGTCTTGATTCTTTTGTACTTTCATAAAGAAAACCTTCTATGATGGAAATCCTGAAGGCATAGGAAAGTCCAGCTCCAATAAATGGGGTTAGTTTATTTCTTCTAAAAAGATTTCTTTTTAGCTTATGGAATCGTTGTTTATTATCTGCACTTTCTAAAATCTGATTAGCAGTGTCAATTGCTTGTTGTTTACGTTGGTTTTTCCAATCTTTAAAGGCTAATTCATAAGTTTCGAGTCTAGTTTAGATAAAATTTGGTCTCGAAGAAAAACACTTCCTCTAATAACTATTTCTCTCCTCTGAATTTAATTCTTCAATAAAAAGGCGTTCTAAATAATTGTTATTCATAATTCTCCCCATCTAATAATCTAGGTAGTGGCAATAGATCTCTAGAATTAGATAAGATCTCGTTCTGGCAGCTATTAAATATAGATTTATCTAGAATTTTCTTTAATAACTTTTCAAAAAGCTAAATGTACTTCATTATTCGCTAGCAATAGTGGATATTTTGAGTACATCTTTAGTGCTAATATTTGTCAGTAGAACTCAGTAGTAGTCAATAAAGTTTTTGAATTCTTTCTTTCTTGAATTACATCTATATATAAAGCTATAAAATGTTTCAGATTCATTTATTCGTTTAGCTAGAAATTTAGCTACACGTTGATTCAATATAGCCTTTTTATTTGCTGGCATTCTCCTACTTTTTCCCAAACATAAGCACCTGTTAGTCCAATGGCAATATCTCCATCATTTAAAACAAAATTAGAACGCAAAGATAAGTTATCCTCTGAAACGAAAACCATTTCTTCAACGGTCAGAATTTTTGGATTGTATAGAGCCACACTTTTGATTACGGAATTCCACTATCAGTCCATTCTGAACTTTTAAATGCATAACCATTTTGCATTTCACAAATTTCTGACAGTGTTATTTGTTTCACCCTTCGGCACTTCAACCCCATCAACCTCCACCATCTCACACGGAAACGCTTTGGCAGTTTCGGCTAATTCGGCGTAGCGTTCGGCTGTGTTTGTGAAAAGTGCGGTCAATTCTTCGGGATGTTTTTCCGCTGATTGCCTGCATGGCTGCCAGTTCCGCTTGTTCGAGGCTAAGGCCGTCTGAAAGGGCTTGGACTTTGGCACGCACGGGATCGAAATCGACAAACCAGCTTTTAAACAGGGCTTGAGGATTTGTTCCAAGGTTTTGGTTGATTTGGGTGTTGAGGTGGATTTTTGGTCCATGCTAAACTAATTTCTTTACAATTTTCTTTGTCGATTATCTAGGATAATCAATTTCTGCATCTAAGATTTGATCCTGAAAATATGCTCTGTTGAGTACTACCTGGCTCCTAGCAGTAAAAAATATGGAAAATAGTCTTTTAATGATAAAATAAATAAATTTGATCCCATTTATTATTTTCTTTAGTTTTTAATCTAATAGTATTTTTGATTTGTTAGATATTTCATTGCTTGAACAGAATTATGCAAATTTCCTGAGTGGGTACCAGCTATGTAGTAATAAACTGCATTTATAAGGTTTTAATCTAACTTTTTATTTTTATCAACTAATTTCGGTAGATATATAGTTAACTATTGTACATAGATCTTTATGTTATCCCCTCAAAGATTGAAAGTCTTTTGAACAATACCCACACCTTGATTGGATAGTATTCAGATTTTAGACCGCACCTACGATCAACTTCAGATAATTTCTTTTAATGTGATCTCACTCATACCCCAATCCCCTAAATTCTTTTAATCTCCGCTTCCAACTCTGCACTTTTTCGCAAACTGTTCCTTCAAAAAGCGCGGTCAGATTTTTGCATTTTTCTGCAAATGGTACGCCGTCGTCTTCTTGTTCTGCGGTGCCGACATAGCGTCCCGGTGTGAGGACGAAGTCGTTGTCTTTAATTTCTTCTAACGTAGCGGATTTGCAGAAAGCGGCTTGGTCTTTCATAGCCGTCTGATTGTTGCCAAGCGTGGAGGGTGTTGGCAATTTTGGCGATGTCGTCAGCGGTGAAAATCACGCAATACGCGGTCTTTCATATAGCCGATTTGGCGGGCATCGATAAACAATACTTCGCCTTTGCGCTTTTTGTTGCGGTTTAAAAACCAAATACAGGCGGGGATTTGGGTGTTGGTGAAGAGCTGGCCGGGCAGGGCAACCATACATTCCACCAAGTCGGCATTGATGATGGCTTTGCGGATTTCGCCTTCGTTGTTGGTTTGGCTGCTCATGGAGCCGTTGGCAGCTAATAATGCCATTTTGCCGTTGGGCGAGAGGTGGTAAATCATGTGTTGCAGCCAAGCCAAAGTTGGCGTTGCCTTTGGGCGGCGTGCCGTATGCCCAACGTGGATCATCGGCAAGGGATTCGCTCCACCAATCGCTAATATTGAATGGCGGGTTTGCCATAATGAAATCCATCTTTTTGTCGATGTGTTGCGGCTGGGTGAAGCTGTCGGCGTTGTGTTTGCCGAAGTCGTAATCAATGCCGCGAATCGCCATATTCATCGCGGCGAGTTTCCAAGTGGTTGGGTTGAATTCTTGCCCGTAGATGGAAACGTTGTTTGATGTTGCCTTGATGGGCGGTGATAAAGCGTTCGGTTTGCACGAAAAGCCGCCGCTGCCCATAGCTGGGTCATACACGCGGCCGGAGTATGGCTCGAGCATTTCGACAATCAGGGAAACAATGGATTTCGGTGTGAAATATTGTCCGCCGCGTTTGCCTTCTGCTTGGGCAAAGCGACCGAGGAAAGTATTCGTAAACATGACCGAGAATGTCTTTTGCGCCTAAATGCACGGGCTCGCCGTTGTAAGTTGGGCGGGTAAAAGTTGGTATGGAGAAACAGGATAATCAGCCCGCGCAGGGTGTCTTCGTTTACCGCATAGCCGCTGATGCGTTGGAGTACGCCTTTGAGTTTTTCGTTGTCTTTTCAATGGCATCAGAAAGGCATCGTCAATCAGTTTTGCCACGCCGGAAAATTTCCCATCCCCAAGGCAATTCTGCCCCAGATGTTTAAGAATAGAGACGGCTTTAAGGCTTACCCAACGAGCTGCAGCTGGCACCCAGAAAATACATTGTCGGCGGTGTAATAGTCACGGTTTTCTAGTTCGGCGGTTAAAGGCTTCTTGATATTCTTCTTCAGTATCGTAAAAGTGCGGTCAAGATAGAGCGCGATTTTCAGGATCGAGAGTTCAGCCTGAATTTTCCTGTTGATGGGGTGAAAACTATCGGAAATGTATTTTAAGAAGATTAGACCAAGAACGATATGTTTATAGTTAGCGGCATCAAGTTGTTGGCGGAGTTTATCCGCAGATGACCAGAGTTTTTCGTCTAAATCATTAAGAAAAGCCTGAACGGTTAAATTTCTTTCAGCACGATTGACGATTGACGATTGACGATTGACATTATACTAAACCTTTGAATGAAAAAGTAAAGAAAAACAATGAGTTATAGTTTAAATGATGAAATTTTGTTCAACTTGATTAAAAATGGCGTGTTACTTATTCAACAACACGCCATAACGAAAGTGATGATTTTATTATGCGTCCTTTTGCAAATTTATCCATAAATGCAATTAAGGCATCTACACCTTCAATCGGCATTGCATTGTAAATAGAAGCACGCATACCGCCTAATACTTTATGCCCTTTTAATGCTTGTAAACCACAAGCGGTCGCTTCTGCCACAAATTTTGCATTAAGCTCATCATTGTCAGTGGTGAAAGTTACGTTCATTACCGAACGGTTTTGTTCCGCAAATGTAGTTACGATAGAAAGTACTTTGATTGAGATAATCATATAGGCGTTTTGCTTTCGCTAAGTTGCGTTGTTCAACAGCTTCCAATCCGCCTGTGGCTAACAAGTGTTGGAATACCAGTGAACATAAATACCACGCAAAAGTAGGTGCTGTGTTGATCATTGAATCTGAGTTTGCTTGAATTTCATAGTTCCAGATAGATGGGTGTCTCTTTGCGTGCTACCGATCAAATCTTCACGCACGATGACAATGGTAATCCCCCGCTGGCCCTAAGTTTTTCTGAGCACCTGCATAAATCACACCGAATTTGCTGATGTCAATTTTGCTTGAAAGAATGTTAGATGACATATCTGCCACTAACACCGCATTACCTACGTTTGGAATGTCTTTTGATTTCCACACCTGAAATGGTTTCGTTGGTGCAATAATGCACGTAGTCATACTGCTCAGCAATATCGCTGAAGTCTGTGCGATTGACTGAAATCACACCATTTTCATCCGTTTCAATGATAGAAAACTTCATCACACTTTCGCAGAAGTTGTGGGCTTTCTTTCGCCGCTGTGCTCGACCAGTGACCACTATTTAAATAAAGTGCTTTTGCCTTTTTCACCGATTAAATTCATCGGAATAGCGGCAAATTGTCCTCTCGCACCGCCTTGTAAAAAGAGGATTTTATAATTATCTGGGAATGTGGAAAAGCTCACGGAAATCTTTATCCGCTTGAGTAATTAGTTCCATAAAGAGCTTACCGCGGTGGCTGACTTCCATCACCGATGTGCTCTTGCTCTTGCCAGTTTAAAAGTTCTTTTTGAGCCTGTTCTAACACCGCTTTTCGGCATCATCGCAGGGCCTGCACTAAAATTGTAAACTTGTGTCATGTGTTTGCCTCTTTTTAATTAAAAGTCGTTTCATTCTAGCGAAAAAGCGGAGTGCTTTAACCTTCAAGCGGGTAAAATTTGCAAAAATTTTTACAAATTAGACCGCTATGCGATACTCAATTGCAGATCAATCATCGCTAACTGTTTTTGCTCATCCAATAAATCTGACTTGCACTCAATGGATTTTCGTCTCAAATAATCCATTTTCAAATTGCAAATCGCCCATTCATTTTGGTTGACGCTCAATGTAAATCTCAGTGTCTTTGGCATTACGCTTGCTTGACGAGCGGTTAAATAACACCGCCAAAAGCGGAATAAACGCAACAGTGTTAAAATATCACGGTATTGATAGCGGCTAGTACTGCGTAAATCGCTCTTCTTAAAAGCCTTTCAAATGGAAACGTATCAGGTTGCCAACAAGGCTTGTTGTTCATCATCAAAGCCCGCCAGCGTTGCATTTGAAATAATATATGCCGAATGTTTGTTTACGTTATTGTGGTTAATCACGATCCCGATTTCGTGCAATAAACTAGCCCATTTAATCAGCTCGCGTAGCTCCGCCACTTGATGACGGTTTTTCCACATTTTTACTTGGTCCAAAAAGCGAAAGTGCGGTATGTTCCACACGATGAGCTTGAGCTTTATCAATATTGAATTGAATAGCTAACGCCTGTGCAGTACGTTGGCGAATGTCGTCCACTTGGAAATATTTTTCCAATCCGTACATTAATCCTCACGTAATGCTCCATCGGAATAACGCATACTTTCAATTTTGAACGTATGGAATAACGCCAATAAAATCGCCAAACTAGGCACGAGCACATCAGCTCGTTCTTCAATCAAACCTTTAAGCTGAATTTCTTTTAGTGAATCAAATTTTAAGCAGGCTTGAATAATGTTTTTTAAGCGTTTTTCGGTAATCAAACCATCACGAAAAACCGTTTTGAAATTAACACTTTAGAAACGGTTTTGATTGTGCCAGATGATCCCAACATGTTGCCAACCAAGTGAACAATATTCGGTTTCTAAATCTTCTAATTTTTCCATCGCCAGCTGATACGCTGATTGAAAGCGTGCTTCGCTTAGCTTTCCTTGGGGAAAAAAACGCTTAGCAAAACTCACACAGCCCATATGTCGGCTTTCAGCACGAATTGGCGTGAAATCATCACCAATGGTCATTTCAGTTGAACCACCACCAATATCCACCACTAATTTTCTGCCTTTTTCTGGCTGGGTATGGCTGACGCCTGAATAGATAAGACGAGGCTTCATCTTGTCCAGAAATGATTTGAATAGGGAAAGGGGAAAAATAGCTTGAGCCTGTTTCAGAAAAACTCATCATTGTTTAATGCACGGCGGAGGGTGTAAAGTGCAAACAACCTTTCACATTTTCAGCAGAAAAACCTTGCAAAACGATCAGCAAAAAGCGATAAAGCAAGCCAATCCACGATCCATTGCTTCTTGATTTAAAAATACGATTTTCATCTAAGCCGATCCGCCAAAACGAACGCGGCGTTTTAGGCGAGAAAGTACTGGATTGAACCGTTTACAATTCGAGCGACAATCATATGAAAGCTATTCGAACCAAGATCGATAGCAGCAAATTCGCGAGACTGTTCGGCAGACGTTCGAGTTTCCACAGGCATTAAACTTTCCTTAAAAGGTCAAAATACAAAAATATAGAAAAATGGTTGGATTGTATCACTTTTTGCTCCCAAAACGGGCTAAAGTTCTCCCTTATAGTATAAAAATTTTTGCTGATTATTTATTCAAACGCAGAAAGGTTTAGAAAAATTTTTTGACGAAAGCACCTAAAAGGACTAGGATTTAGGCAGTTTTATCATCATTCTTTCCATTAAGTTAGAGGATATTTTTATGTCAGACGCACAAAAAACAATCTTTCCAAGATATGTTGGACTACGTTCACCTATATCGCCTAAAAACAAATTACACCGAGAAACAGCGGATAATGATCGCAAAATCCGCGATAACCAAAAAACGTGTGTATTGCTGGATAACTTATCGCAATATATCACCGATGAAATGAGCGTAGCGGAAATTCGTGCGATTATTGCAAATATGCGTGATGACTACGAAAACCGTGTGGACGACTATATGATCCGCAATGCCGAGCTTTCAAAACAACGCCGTGAAATTCGTCAGAAAATGGCATTACATAAACAAGCACCTAAAGAAAAAGCATAATTCTTTCTTCCTAATAAGCATATGGTAATCCCATATGCTTTTCTTTTACGATATTTTATAAAATAACCTCTAAGCTTGATTGATATCGTTAAATCCATCGAAAATCGGACAATTTTTAAAAAATGTCAACAGCTTATGTACACAAACTCCAATTCTCATTACCTAAAACCGACACAACATATCAAGATCATCAAACGCTTGGCAATATTACTGGGCATTCTGATGCGCTCGTTATCGCTCAATCTTCTGAGTAATTTCATAGTGTACCGTGGTGGTAACACCTGATACCGCACAGCACTCCGCCTTTGAAAAGCATTGCAGCAGCCTTTACCAGTTACCTAGGTAGCAATGTTCCCTCGATTGGGAAATCGCCGCCTTTACGATAATTTTCTTTCCCTCACTCAATAGAGATTTGTTCGCTCGCCTTTCGGCTCTTATCAATGTAGCAAACAAGGCAAAAACAGATACTGCCGATTAGCACGCTTTTGCAGAAAGTCTGCCTCGCCGTTATTTGGCTAATCACGTTTTATTGATCGACAAGGCGAGCAATCCAGCATTCAACAATTACGTTTACAGCTTGAAAATGCGGGTTACCGCTCGGTAGAACAGGGTCTTGGAACACGGCGAATATGCAGTGCGTGGTCTCGTTGCTGATCTTTACCCGATGGAGGCAGTCAACCGTTTCGTTTGGATTTTTGGATGATGAGATTGATCCATCTCGCACCTTTGATGTGGACACTCAACGTACAATGAGTGAAATTCCGAAATCAATCTGCCCCCACACGAATTTCCGACCGACAGCAAAGGCATCGAGTTTTTTCGTGGCAAATTTCGCTGAAACTTTCGCCAATATTCGCCACGAGCCTGATCACATTTATCATCAAGTGAGCAAAGGCATTTTGAATGCAGGCATTGAGTATTGGCAACCGCTCTTTTTGAAGAAATGGCAAGCCTGTTTGATTATCTGCCGAATCATTCGCTCTTTATAACCTTCGATGGCTTGCAGAGAAAGCGGAACAATTCCGTCAAGATGCACAAAAACGCTTTGAAAAATCGTATCGACCCGATGCGTCCGTTATGAACCAAGCAAACTTTGGTTTTTCATTGGAAGAAATCAACCGCTTGTTGAAGGGCTATCCACGCTTAACGCTTACTCCAGAAAAAAGTACGAAAAGTGCAGCGAAAAAGCAATTTAAATGTCGCGAGAGTTACCTGATCTTGCAATCAACCCACACTTTAAAAATCCATTCGACAAAACTTTGAGCAATTCCGTGAAAAAAATTTAATCGGTAACATCGTTTTCAGTTGAAACCGAAGGCAGACGCGAAACCTTGCTTGATTTGCTCGCACCGCTTAAGCTCAAACCCAAACAAATTAAACGCTTAATGAGATCAAAGAGCCGATTTCATTGCTGATTTCAGCACTTGATCAAGGTTTCTGTGATTGAAAATGCAGAAGAAACAAGCGGTGAAAATCTGGCAATCATTTGCGAAACGGATTTATTGGGCGAACGTGTGCATCAACCAAAATCAGCCGATAAACGCAAAACAGTAAAACCCTGATACGCTGATTCGTAATCTTGCCGAGCTTAAAATCGGGCAAGCAGTGGTGCATTTAGAAAAATGGTGTGGGGCGTTATGCAGGCTTAACTGTGCTTGATGCGGGCGGAGTGAAAGCGGAATATGTGGTGCTGGAATATGCCAACGAAGCAAAACTTTATGTGCCTGTTGCCTCATTGCATCTGATTTCTCGCTACATTGGTGGGGCGGATGAAACTGCACCATTGCATAAATTAGGCTCAGAAGCATGGGCGAAATCTCGCCAAAAAGCAGCAGAGAAAATCCGTGATGTAGCAGCAGAATTGCTGGATGTTTACGCCAAACGTGAATCGCAAAAAGGCTTTGCCTTTGAATATAACTCGCGACGAATATATGCGATTTAGCCAAACTTTCCCGTTTGAGGAAACCGAAGATCAGAAGTTGGCAATCAACGCTGTGGTCAGCGATATGTGCCAGCCGAAAGCGATGGATCGTCTTGTGTGTGCTGATGTGGGCTTTGGTAAAACCGAAGTGGCAATACGTGCCGCATTCCTTGCGGTAATGAAACCATAAACAAGTGGCGATTTTGGTTCCGACTACGCTGCTTGCTCAGCAACATTTTGACAATCTTTAAAGATCGTTTTTGCGAATTATCCGATCAATATCGAGGTGCTCTCACGTTTTAAAACCGCAAAAGAGCAAAAGAGATTTTGCAGAAAGTGGCAGAGGGAAAATTGATATTTTGTCGGTACGGCATAAGTTGTTGCAAGAAGATGTCCAATCTCCACGATTTAGGCTTGCTGGTGATTGATGAAGAACACCGTTTTGGCGTGCGTCAGAAAAGAGAAAATCAAGCAGTTGCGTGCGAATATTGACATTCTTACGCTTACCGCAACGCCGATTCCGCGTACACTCAATATGGCATTAAATGGCATGCGAGATTTATCGATTATCGCCAGCCCACCAGCACGCCGCTTAACGATTAAAACCTTTGTACGACAAAGCGATGATTTGATTATTCGCGAGGCAATTCTGCGTGAAATTCTACGTGGTGGACAAGTTTATTATCTGCATAATGATGTAGCAACGATTGAAAATGCCTCAAAATTGATGGAACTTGTCCTGAAGCACGTATTATCATCGGGCACGGACAGATGCGTGAACGTGAACTCGAACGGGTGATGAGTGATTTTTATCATCAACGTTTTAATATTTTGGTCTGCTCGACCATTATTGAAACAGGATCGATGTACCCACTGCAAATACCATCATTATTGAACGGGCGGATAACTTGGCTTGGCACAATTTGCACCAATTGCGTGGACGGTAGGGCGTTCGCATCAACAGGCTTACGCTTTGTTTGCTCACGCCACACCCGAAAAATGATGACCAAAGATGCACAGCAGCGTTTGAAGCCTTAAGTTCCATTGATAATTTAGGTGCAGGCTTTTGTATTAGCTACGCACGATTTGGAAATCCGAGGTGCAGGCGAATTATAGGGAGCGAACAGAGTGGGCAGATCGAGATCTATCGGTTTCTCGCTTTATATGGACTTGCTCGAAAATGCAGTGAAAAGCCTTGCAAGAAGGACGAGCCAAGTTTAGATGAGATTACGCAAACCAAACAGAAATTGAGTTACGTATTCCTGCACTCTTACCCTGAGGATTACGTGCCAGATGTGAATATGCGATTATCGTTCTATAAACGCATTGCGAGTGCGAAAAATGTGGAGGCATTGAAAGAGTTGAAAGTCGAGCTTATCGACCGTTTCGAGTTATTACCAGAAGCGACGAAAAATCTATTCCAGATCACCCAAATTCGCCATATTTAGCGAAAAACATTGAGGCTTAGAAAGAAAAATAGAAGCGGGCATCAACGGTGGTTTCTTAGAATTTAAAGCAACCGCCACGCCTGACCCGATGAAATTTTTGCACTGATCTCAGCAAGATAAAACGGCTTATAAATTTGATGGGCCGTTAAAATTTAAATTCACAAGCTCATTAGAAAACAATGAAGTACGCTTGCAGTTTGTTTCTGAGCTTATGACACATTGACGAAAATAAGAAAGTACGCTTCAAGCGGTCAATTTTTGGCGAAAATTGCAAGATATGACTAAAAACGAACCGCTTGAAGCATTTTCTAAAAATCAAACAGAAATCTGTTTGACAGCAAAACGGAAATCTCTATAATACGCCCCATCAGTTCGGCAACGCTGATAATTTAAACGTTGCCCGAGTGGCGGAATCGGTAGACGCAAGGGATTTAAAATCCCTCGCCTTTCGGGGCGTGCCAGTTCAAGTCTGGCCTCGGGCACCATTTAAAATTACCAAATATGGAATAGCTCTAGTTGATGAGCACGACCTCGCTGAGGTCGGGGTCGCGAGTCTCGAGTCTCGTTTCGCTCCATTCTTTATCTTACATTTCCAAAATACAGCATATAGCCTAGTTAGTTAACTTTATCATCTAAGGACATAGCTTATGCATGTATCTAATACCCCTAAAAAACCTTTTGTTATCACTATCGCTTGTACTAAAGGCGGTTCAGCCAAAAGCACTAATGCTGCTAATATTGGTGCGTTTTGTGCCGATCATGGTTTAAAAACGTTGCTTATCGATACTGATACGCAACCCACTTTGACCTTCTTACTATGGTTTTAGGAAAAAGTTGCACCAGGCGGAATTCACGAATTTTAGCTTATCGTGATGTCGATCCTGGTATATTATTTCTAGAACCAGTATCGAAAATTTAGACTTGATTCAGTCTAATGACCCATCTAACAATGTTAGTCAAATGCTACGTAATGCACCTGATGGTGCTATTCGGTTCACTCATCTATTGCGAGCCATTGATGGTTATGATGTTATTATCGTCGATACTAGAGGCACTCGAGATATTGACAGTCGATATGTCTGTATTAGCCGCAGATGTTCTCTTCTGCCCAATCCTTCCGACATATCCTTTCAGCAAAAGAATTTATTCGAGGCACCATTGAATGTACCAAGACCTACAGGCCTTTGAATCTTTTGGTTTCAAACTCCCTCCATTAAAAAGCCGTCGCAAATTGTGTGGATAACACTAATGATGTGAAGTTTGTGATGCAACAACTTCACAGCTTATTTGAGACTGATCTAGATGCAAATAAAAACGTTCCTTGATTTTTGCAGTGCCCGTACATGTGGCGTACCGAGAAGCGGCTAGCTACGCTCGTCCAGTGTACCGTCATAGTAGTGCGGAATATCCTGTGATTAAAGAGCTTTGTAGTTTACTTTTACCGCAGTTCAAATCTGTATTTGAGCAACCGTTAAAAGGTTAAGGGGGCGTTATGGCAACAAACGATGTTATCGCATCTGTCGAGGCAGAGGGCGCACACTCGGCGGTTGTTGATTAGATAATGCAATGTTTGATGAGATTGCGACGATTGTGACGCTGATGATTTTTATTTGATGCAGCACAAAGCATTCTTTTGAGGCAGTTTCTCATCTGTTACAGATGAAGTACCAGTCGATATTTTTGACACTGGAGCAGTATCTAAAAAGATAAAAACTGATGCAGGAATTAGGCGGTCCTTTGCCTACTTGGGACAGATTGTAAAAACACGCCATCAGCAGCAAAATATTGTGGCATATGCTGAAATGTCGCTCGTTACAGTAAGCAACGCAAAATTTTTAAAAACTGGGGCAGTTTATTGTTGGGGAAATGCAGTCTTCAAAAAGATCAGCAACAGCTAGAGGCCTTGAGGAAAACATGGATAAGCAATACACGGCGATTACCGTTGAGCAGCTTACTGATGGGGTCGCTGATTTAAGTGATACCTTTGAGGCAATCCTAAACGCATGGAAAGTGCATCAATCAATGCCGATCCCGTGAGTGGTGGCACCAACAGGCATTATTGAGTTAGATAATGTAACGACAGGCGGTCAGGCTGGTGATTTTATATATCGCTGCCCTTCCATGGAAAACGGCATTTGCCTTATCCACTGCTGCAAGTGTGTTAGACAAATATCCAAACGATCCGATTCAGTTTTACAGCCAAGAAAATGCCTGCTGAACAGTTGCTTGAGCGGTTATTAGCAATGCAACCAAGAGTCAGTTTGCAATCTATCTCGTCGAGCGAGCAGAACTCGAAGATGAGGAGTGGGCAGAATTGCTATGGCAATGGAAAAATCAATCAGCAGTGGAACAGACGTTTACTGATTGATGATGAGCCTTCATTAAGCCCCGACATCGATTACGTCAAAAGTGCGTCATGTGCTCGCTTATATGGCAAGCCAAAAAGCGATTTTCATTGATTATATCTCAGTTGATGCGCACCTACAAACAAGGTTGAGAACCGTAATCTTGAGCTTGCTGAAATCTCAGTGTGAATTAAAGAAATTGGCAAAAGAAATGCAATGCCCAGTTTACGGATTAGCACGCTCAATCGTAGTGTAGAGAACCGAATGAATAAGCGTCCTATCAATTCTGATTTACGAGATTCAGGTTCACTAGAGCAAGATGCTGATGTATCCCTCCATCTTTATCGAGATGAGGTTTATAACCATCAACTCGAAGAAGTCGGTATTGCAGAAGTCATTATCGGCAAACAGCGTAATGGACCGCTCGCCACTGTTAAAGTGCCGATCTCGAGGGGCAACACTCTTTTTACCAATTTAATTGACTAGGAACTAGATATGAACAGCTTTATTACCCCAAAAACAAAAAGGCACAAGAACAATTAAGCGCTATTGCGAAAGGTTTAAATGTATCGCCAATTACGAATGTATCGCCAACTTATCAAGCGGCTAGTGCCGTACATTATCCAACGCAAGGGAAATATATTACGGTAACTTTGGATAAGTTACGTCCCTATGAGCATAATCCTCGCAAAACTCGTAACCCTAATTTTGAGATGATTAAGGAGTCAATCTGTCGCCGGGCTTGACCACAAACCGAATATCACTCAGCGTCCAGGTGAACCGTACTATATGATTGCCGATGGTGGGAATACTGTATTCAAGCCTTGAAAGAGTTATTTACCGAAACGCAAGATCAGCGTTTTTGGTCTATCGAATGCCTGCACAAACCTTGAAAGGAGAATCAGCCGACAGCGTTGGAAGCTGAGCTGGATTTGTTGATTGGACATTTGATTGAAAATGATACCCGTGCTGACCTGACGTTTATCGAGAAAGCGCTAGGTATTCAACAAGCGAAGGAATATTACGAGAAAAAATTAGGTAAGGCTTTATCTGCTAGAGAGCTTCTAGTTGAGCTAGAGAATGACGGATATATTATTCATTACACTAATGTGGCAAAAATGGAAAGATGTATTTCATTTCTTTATCCATTTATCCCCGATGCTTTTTATGGGGCTAGGACATTCTCCAATCGATAAATTATTAGCGATTCGTAATAACGCTTTAGCCGAATGAGAATTACCAGTTTGAAATTGATATTAAGTTCGAAGAGATTTGGGGCAAATAGTCTTCTCCGTTGTAAATGAAGAAGAACCTTTAATCGTGAAAAACTTTTCAGGACGAGCTTATTTTTGAAATGGCGAATGTTTTAGAAGACAAAACCACTTATGCAAAAATGCTTTATCTTGAAAATTGATTTAGATGAGCAAAATCTCAAAAAGCTGGCGCAGAAACAGCCTGAAATTAACCGTGCAGTGGAAGAAAGATTCAAGACGACGCAATTTAATACGCCAGTGGAGACTGAAACATCGGCACCAAAACTAGAGTGAACTTGCTCAACCAGCGAAAACACAGCTACGCCAGTTGCTCAAGTTGCCACAGTAGATGATTTATCATTAGCGGAAGACTTGGAAGAATCTGCTGATGATGAATTACCGCCGATGAATATCGGTATGGGAGACATTACCCTGAGTGAGTTGATTCAGCAGTTTGAAACACAATATGGTATCAGTCCGGGGATGACCGTACAAGAACAACGTGCGCAAAAAGCTGAAGCAAATGGACTGAGCTTTGCGTGTGTCGGTCGTCAGCCTGTTGAAGATATTTGGCAAATTTATCCAGCTCGTAAGCACAAAATGGAAGCCTTCTCTCTAGCATTAGATATTGCAGAGAGTGTCGGTCTAATGAGCTATGTAGAGCATATCGTTAAAGAGCCTGTTGATTACAGTTACAAGATGAAACCTCTCACTGAATCTGTTAGTGCTACCGCTAAAATGTGCTATGACCCTCCTATGTTTATTAGAAACTAATGCACCGTATGAAGGCAGAATTGCTATTTCACTGATTCATCTCTTAGATGAAATCAGTGATGTGACCTTAGTTAAAATTTTTCGTTTAATTCGAGTTGTTCGTTATATCCGCACACAAGGAGTGAGCCATGACAATGTTTAGTAACTTAAATCAGGTTGTACTCTAATGAGATTCTAATCAACCTACAAGAAGGCAACATTAACGTTTGTCGTAATTATGGATTTTCAAAACAGGAGCTGCAGGAAATTGAAAAACTTAGTACAGAAGAAATTTACGACCCTGCTGAAACAGTAAGGCAAATTTTGCTCGAGTTGAAATCAATCACGATACCTTTTGGCGCTTAGTAGCAACTGCTCGAATTAACTCGCAAGAGCGTCGCTTAATTGATCGGGCGTTGTTGCTAGGGTGGTTCAATCCAAATGCTTAACAGCTATTTTGGGCTGACCACTGCTAAGGTGTCATCTCGTCGTAGCTTGTTAGGCAAACAAGAACCAATGGGAAGAAAGCCTGCAGCGAGCGAAGAAGAGGAAAAACTCATTTGGGATGTGGCAAACCCATAAAACCAATTGCCAAACCATTGAAATCAGCTGAAGGGTTAGAACTGTTGATCTCAATTGCGGAAGAGACAGGCATTAACCTAACGGAGATTTGGAAACTTGTCAGCCAGTGGTGTGGAAAAACGATGAAGGAGTGTTAGGTAAAAATAACGCCCTATCTGTTCAATAGGGCGTAATCTAGGACATGAGTTTTTTTGACTTCGGTAGTTACAAAATTGTGACTAATGGCGTGGAAGTCTGCCTGTATTAAAAAACTCGGACGCATTATATCGAAAAAAATGCGGAATGACAGAAAAAATTGAATTTTCTGCGGAGAGAATTATGTTACAAACCGTAAAAGAGCATGGGCTACTATTTTGGTAACCAGCATGAAACCGTACCGGCACGGTTATTATTCGATAAACATTTAACATCAAGAGCAAAGCTCGCTCTGGCAACTCATTAAATATAAAAGCCAAAGAATTTCAGAGGGACTATTTCCGTCTTATGAGGTTTTGCAGAGCTATTGTCTGAAAAACCCATGCAGACGAAAAACTCTCTCGTAAGCTCATTAGCCAAACCTTGCTTTTTATTAAGACTAACTCGCTGACTTACATTATGTGAAACTGCTCGTAATGAGCATGGGCAGGTGATGGGGAATATCACTTTGCCACGACGAATCCAATGCCAGTTATTGATACACTTTTACAGCTTAACGATGACTATCTACGGTTGCTGGAAAAATCTGTTAGCATAATGACCCAGCAGTTCGCAATGTTGCGGTCGATATAATTGAGAGTTTAATGTCAGACGATGCACAATGGCATTATCTTTCCCATATTGATTGGATGCGAGCAAGATATAAAGAATATCAAAATCGTCGAATGATATTAGCTGATAATCAAGAAGCCTCAACACCATTTACCCAAGAAATACAGGAAAGATACTGAGTTCCCATATGAACCCAGTGAAACAACCACGGAACTCAGTAAAAATACACTAAGTTCCCATATGGAACTCAGTCAAAATACACAGAGTTCCAATAGGGAACTTAGGGGAAAAAATAGTGCTAAGTCATTGATTTTAGACTCAGTTCCGTATGGAAACTCAGCTTTGCAACAGTACAGTACAAGTACTAATATATGTACTAATCAAGTACTGTACTGGTCAGGAAGCTGAAATCGTATGGCCTGAAGAAATTCATTTCTCTCCATTAGAGAAACAAGCTATCTTGCAAAGTATGAAAGGATTAGACTTAGGCACTTGCAAAGCCTTATTGTTTGAACTTGAGCAACGTTATTTAAAAGGCGAAGTTAAGAAAACCAAAAGAGGCTACTTGATGAGTCTTATTCAACGGGCGCATCAAGGGATTTTTAAACCGTATCTATATGAGCAGTTTTTAGCGAAACAACCTCTCAAACGCAAAAGAGAATTATCGAAACCAAAACCACAGAAAATAGTAAATAATAGTGCTATTCAGCCAACGAGAACACTGAATGCGGAAGAGCGTCAGCATCGAGCAGACAGTATCCGTCGCTTTAGAGAAACGCTTCTTAGACGCTAGTAATTAAATTGCTGTCCCAGTGATAATTTATAGGCTGGAGCAGTTAAAGAGTCTGCTGAGGCTTTACAAAGTGCAATTTTTGATGCAGTGTGCAGCCCTGCACAAAGTACGATTTTTTTGAGCAGTGTAGCGGGGCGCTACAGAGTACGATTTTTGGAGCAGTGCAGAAGGTTCTGCAAAGTGCAATCTTTTAAGCAGTGTAGAAGGGTTCTGCAAAGTAATTTTTAAACAGTGTAGCAGGGCGCTACAGTACAATTTTTAAAACAGTGCAGAAGGGTTCTGCAAAGCTACAATTTTTAAGCAGTGTAGAAGGGTTCACAAAGTACAATTTCTTTAAGCAGTGCAGAAGGGTTCTGCAAAGTACAATTTTTAAAACAGTGTAGCAGGGGCGCTACAGCACAATTTTTAAACAGTGCAGAAGGGTTCTGCAAGTACAATTTTTAAACAGTGCAGAATGGTCTGCAAGAAGTACAATTTTTAAGCAGTGTAGAAGGTTCTACAAAGTACACTTTTTAAGCAGTGCAGAAGGGTTCTGCAAAGTACAATTTTTAAACAGTGTAGAGGGCGCTCAAAGTACAATTAAACAGTGCAGAAGGGTTCTGCAAAGTACAATTTTTAAGCAGTGTAGAAGGGTTCTACAAAGTACAATTTTTAAGCAGTGCAGAAGGGTTCTGCAAAGTACAATTTTTAAACAGTGTAGCGGGGCGCTACAAAGTACAATTTTTAAACAGTGCAGAAGGGTTCTGCAAAGTACAATTTTTAAGCAGTGTAGAAGGGTTCTACAAAGTACAATTTTTAAGCAGTTGATTTAATAGGATGATATTATGACTACAACATATAACCAACAACCTGGTCCGTTGCGTAGCGATATTACGTTTACTTGCATACGCAATACGCTACCCGTCTATGGCACGGACGTCCATTTACCAAAAATGAGAAGGGCGAAGTGATTACCTCTTCTATTTTGAGTATTCCTAATGCGCTATCCTTACTTAGTCAAATTCAAAAAGATGCTGAGAATGATGATCCTTATGCTGATGATTATCTCTTGAAGTTTGAACAAAAAGTTTTAGCTTACCGTACTGAAATTCAAGAAATGACCTGGCGAATGGTACAGATGTATGGTGATAAGGTGCCTGAAAATTTTGAAATTGAACGTTGTGCCAATATTACACCAGTGCACTATCCGATTTATGTGAATACGCCACTCGGCTATCAATTACTTTGACTTTGCTGTCTGATTTTGATTCGCTAGCACGAACCGTGATGACAGCAGCTCATATCGCATTGTTAACAAAACGAGATACCTCAGACTGGCTTGAGGCTGGAGCAAAATTAATTCGTCGTTGTTTCGGAATCATTGAGCATTACAAACATCTCGGGCTATTACTCGTGACGATGCCAGTAAACAAATGCCTCGCTATCAAGCTGCGGTTAAACGTATGGGATATACCCTTTCTGATGATATTATTTCGGGAGTAACTCGTGCAGAGTTTTGCGCTAACTATAAAAATAATTCTGTTACACGAAAATGATGATAATGTTGTTGTGGAATCTCAAAGAATAAGTCAGATAAGTTAAGGGTGTGATATGGAACATGTGCTTTTACATGAAGGCGCTATTAAAGAGATAAGCCGGAAAACGCATCTTAATGATGTAATTAAACAGGTTTTTAGTGAAATTGACTCAGTAGAGCAATATCAGCATTTGGTTGGCTCAGTTTCTGAAGTTCGACAAGCATTTATGGATTTACAAGCCTTGATGGTACATCGTTTTCGTTCTAAAGGGTTTGAATTAAGAATACTACCAGCTCATTTTGATTTACGATAAGGCTTCACCATCGGGTGGTACTTTTATTCGCATACGCAGTGTTCGGATCGCTTAAAAATGGTAAACAAGCTAATGGTGCTGAGGCTTGTTTTCAACTCTTTCGTGAGCTAAATGTTCCTGCTGAATATCAGAAAAGAGCGTTAGTCCTAGAAAAAGAGCGTATTTTAACTAATATGCAAATGTCAGTTTTAAATACGGTAATTAGACAACTTCAACGAAGCAATTGAACAAATGGAGTATGTGAATCGACTAGAAAAAGAACTAGGATAATACGTTTGTAAAGTTGTAGAACGTGTTCTTGTATTATTGTGCAAAAAAGTACGTTTTGTAAGTTGGGCTAAAAGGCCTTTTAAAGGTAAGGGGTAAACCCCTTTCTTTGACGAAAAAGGAGAAGCCCTTCTTATGACGTGTGTACGACACGTTAATATTGGCGAACAACAGTCTATTTTTTCTTCTTAAATTCTCTACGGATAGAATTCAATTAATAGCTCTTGCTAAAATCGCATCTAATACAGCCATTCTAAATCTTATTGGAGTAAACATAGCAGGTATTAATAAAGTTATTATTGTTGGGCATCTTGGCTCAGAACCCGAAATTCGGACTGAGCTAAAATGGGGGAGTCCGTTGCAAATATCAGCGTAGCAACTTCGGAGTCTTGGACTGACAAAAAATACGGCGAGAAACGTGAACTCACCGAATGGCATCGAATTGTTTTTATCGCAGAACAGCTGAGATTGCAGGACAATACTTACATAAAGGGTCTCTAGTTTATGTTGAAGGTCGTCTAAACTCGTAAATGGCAGGATCAATTAGGTCAAGACCGCTCATACAACAGAAAATTATCGGTGATACATTACAGATGCTAGGAAGTCGTCAGAATAATAATGTGTACTAGGGCATCAAGGTGAATAGGTAAAACTCAAATATCCCTTCTCGACCAATGCCTATGGAGCCAGTAAAAGCGAATTTGACGATTCAGAAATTCCATTCTGAGTGAACTAAGTTATAGGAAAGTTTATGAAAAATCATTATTAATTTTCTCTTTCTCGTTAAGTTTTAGTCGGCTGTGCTGAACTGAGTTCTTTTGAATAACGCGGTTGGTGAGGCGCAGGAAAGTTGAATCTCGGTTTTAGGATCTCGACAGCTCAAAGCCAATCATCTAGTGGTAATGGGTTGCCTATGATGCATACTAAAACGGTATCATATGCTCATACCATTGATGATTCTTCTGTTGTTAAGGGTGATATTGGATACGCTCTATGTCAAAATTAAGAGAGAGTTTTAATTTCAGACAAGAGGAGGCTCTAGGTAATGCTTCAGGAAAACAAAGAAATTGGGTTAGCTGCGATTTTAGAAGAAAATGGTTTTATCCATGAAGCAACACCTGGTGTGTACTATCATATGGCTAATTCTTTTGGTGATGGTAATGTTTTTGATGTCACTTTGAGAAGGATAGTGGTAAAGTTCGTAAGCTGGATGACGAAATCTGATGATAGTAGCTTTGTTTCTAAAAATGAAAAATCTGGTTATTAAAAGCTATTAAATAGACCTCAATAATAATAAAAATATTAACTATTTGCCCTGATTTGTTTGCATCTCAGGGCTTTTTGTAAAGGAAAACAAATAAAACAAAAGTCGCAGATCAGAATGTAATGAACCGGAGTTTTAATATATACTCTGTGAATATATTACACTTCCTGAAAATTATATTATACCCATAATATGAGTATTGAAGACTTTTGAGGCAATTTTATGAACAGAATAAAATCTAAAAGTTGATGAGCAAAAAGACTCACGATTGAAGCTCACGTTTTCGAAAACGTACTCAACATTCTTCTACTTATTATCGGAAAAATGCTGTTGAGAGAAATGTGTCACTTTAGGTTTGCCCTGCTTTGCAATGGACCAGTTCAAGTTATCGGCCTATATAAAATTGGCAATACTGATAGACCTTATGCAAAACATGTAAGTCATTCAATTAGTAACCTAGCAACCTATATCCAGGAGAATTACAACTACTGTCCTTTTCGAGCAAAAGCGAGAAGTGTACAGCAAAGCAACAAGAAAGGTAAATGATGGAGGGCTTCATCAATTTATTGTTCAAGTTAATTTCAAAATTTGACAAAATTATCTCTATTCATTTCTAAAAACAGAATTTTTATTAGTCTAACATTAGCTGAATCAATGCTGATGATTACTTTAGTAGTAGAGCCTATCTTTATCCTGGTTCAACACTCTTAACCTTCCACTTATGCTTGCTTACTTTATGCGTTCCTCGTACCTTGTTTGGACGGATTATTCAAGGAATGAAAAGCTGGAGCAATCATTAATTTCTACAAAACTTATTGGCTTGAAGGATAAGAAAGTTGTGAATTTAAGTAATAAGCATAAATCATTAACCTTTATTTTCTAAAGCATGACACCATCTTAATTGAGCACAATTTAACTGAATATGTGTGGTTTGAGGTTGCTCTGGATGAGCACGTTATTTTCAAAGATAAATGGAAATTTGAACCGGACTATGCAGAGAATATAATGAATTATCAATATTTCTCGGATAATGAAAAATAAACGAAAGAAATGCCACACTTCTTGATATAGCAAAACGTGTGGCAGAAAAAGTATGGCTTTTTAGACCTGATTTGATGGGACTCTAGCAAGGCTTGCAATTTCTATCCACCAGCCTTCGTTAATTGGAGGCAAAACACCTTCATTTTCGGCAAATTTTAAGCATTCCAGTATGGTGATAGATTTAACGAAAATTCATTCCCTTGCTATCTCTCTCAGTGCAAAGATAGCTAATTCATCGCATCTCACTACATACTGGGTCTTTAGTGCTTTCCACTAAGTCTGCCTCGATTAAAAAGAGCATTGTGATTTTCTTTTACCATAAAAATACCTCAAGTTTCAGGGAAGAGAACGAAATTCTATTGAATTTCTTTATTTGAGGTATGTTTTACTCTTTTCGCAGTTTAGAACAATAATTAATTGTTCTCGAGGTTCATTTTAATACATTCAATTTATCTTTGTTAAATAAATAACTTAAATTGATATAAACATATGAACCTTTTTCTTTGCGAAAAACCCTCCCAAGGCAAAGATATTGCGAAAGTACTCGTTGCAACAAAACGAGGAGATGGTTTCCTTTCGAGTGCCGACGGGCAAACCGTCGTAACCTGGGGAATTGGGCATTTAGTTGAGCAGTTTAAATCCTCGACGAATACGATCCTGCGTGGGAAAAATGGGCATTTGAAACCTTGCCGATTATTTCCAGGGCAAGTGGCAGCTATCTCCTCATGAGACAAAAAGCAGTACAACGTTGTTATCAAATTAATTAAGCAAGCAAGACTTGTCATCATTGCAACCGATATTGATCGAGAAGGAGAATTGATTGCTCGTGAGCTGCTTGATATTGCTGGCTATCGTGGTGCGATTAAGCGTTGATGGCTATCAGCCTCGACGACGCTAGTATTCGGCAAGGCTTAGTTAAGCTGAAAGATGGTGAGAAACCTTGTCTTTTGTACTATGCTGGTTTAGCTCGAAGTCGTGCTGATTGGCTAATTGGAATGAATTTCTCTCGTTTATTTACCTTACTCGCTCAGCAAAAAGGCTATCAAGGTAAACGATTGGCGTGGGGCGAGTTCAAAAGCCCAACCTTGAGTCTAGTCGTTAATCGAGATCGAGAAAATTAAGCATTTCACACCCAAACAGCATTTCACACTGCAATTCACGTTATCGGAGGGGCAGCATCGATTTGTCGCTGATTATTGTCTTCCTGAGCAATACCGGACGACGATGGGCTGTGTCTTGATGCTTCGGTGATCAATTCGGCGAACCAGCAAATTAGGGCAGCTTGGGGATGGCGAAAGTCGTATCAGCAGATACGAAAAGAGAAAAACAAAATGCACCGTTGTTGTTTGCTTTAAGCGATTTACAGTCAGAAGCCAACCGTTTATATGGTATGGGGGCGCAAGAAGTTTTAGATATAGCTCAGTCGTTATATGAAACTCATAAGGCTACAACTTACCCTCGGACAGATTGTCGGCTATTTACCTGAATCTCAGTTAGCAGAAGCGCCACAAATTATTAAAAGCCTTATTGAAGACAGATCATCAGTTAGGGAAATCTTACCAAAACTTAATCTTTCTCAGAAATCGTGCTTGAATGATAATCACTGCTCACCACGGTAATATACCGACTAAAATTAAGCTACATCGGTAATATGTCTGAGGCCGAATTTAAACTCTTTACAATCTAATTAGACGTCGTTATTTTGGCCCAGTTTTACCTGCCTGCAAGTGGATAAAACAGTCATCTTACTTCAATCAGGTTCCCATAATTTTGTTGCGAAAGGAGTAAGCTGATTCAAGTTGGTTGAAGGTTCTTTTTGGTAAGACACTAGAAGAACAGGATTCTGGCAGTTATTACCCACCTTATCACCGGGGAAACAATGTGCTATCTTGGATTCTGAGATAAAGGTACAACAAACTTCACCGCCGTCGCATTATACTGAAGGAACCTTTTAACCCTCGATGAAGAATGCAGCTCGGTTTGTGACTGATGAACGCTTAAAACAGCGGTTACGGAAACAGAAGGCTTAGGTACAGAAGCAACAAGAGCGGCAACAATTCAGGGATTAATTGATAAAGGGTTTTGTGAAGAAAAAGGGAAATTAATTTTAGCAACCGATGAAGCCTATTTTTAATTGATAATTTGTGTAACATTAAAAAGATCCAGGTCTACCGCATTGTGGGAACAAGCATTAAATTTGATTGCAGAAGGAAAAATGACGTTAGCAAATTTTATGCAGAAACAGTGAAGTATTTATTCGTAAATTGATGAAGCAGCAATTCAGCAAGGTATTTCGCTTTGGTAATATTGAGAGTATGTCCTCAATGTGGTTCACCAATGTCAAAAAGGAAGGGTAAGAATGGCCCATTTTTGGGTTTGTACAGCCTATCCAAATTGCTGATATGTTGAGAATATTAGTACTACTAAAAATAGTGCAAAACGTAGGAGGTCTCCAATACAAAATGTGTCTGAGCAGATTGCGGGATTAAGAAATATCTTAAAAGAAAGTCATAAGGAATGAATTTACAGCCTACTAAAAATTTAGTGCTATACTAGGTTCCACTTGACCGTTTGTACATTGTCGGTATCAATGTACGCATATTAGCCAGAATCTCCAGCATACTGAGAGGAGAGTGCTTTATAAGCAGGTATGCCACCTAATTTGGAGATGATGATACGCATGATTCTCTCCTAACTTGTTTAGCGCGAGCCATTGTGGATTTTTAAATGTATTTTAAGAGTATATTTAGAAATTCGCAATGGCTTGCTACTTTTCTTTACCTGAGTCCCAGTGCTGTGAAAACACTGGATGCCGTTTGTGTCAGTAACGTCTACAGTTATAACCGATTAATGACCATAGTAATCGGGTAGGCAGTATGTAATGTGACGACGAACATTGCGCATCGCTCTCAATTTGGTCCACCTCAGTCTGAATTTTAGTCAATAATATGAAGCCACCTTTTACGGTGGGTTTTGTTTAAAATATCTCCATTTTGTCTTTTAATTTTCTCTATTTATTTCTCGCTTTCTTCTCCTATTGCTGGTATCCAGTACTTTAGTTGATTTGATTTTTGGTCGCTGTGATAAACAGCTCATGAGATGCGCGATTCTTGAAAAGCAACGCCTCAACATCGTAAGTAGAATCGTAACCAAAATGTATCCAGCATACTGAGAGGATGCTCTGCAAATAGCAGTGAATGCTACTATCACCACAGAAGTTGTAGAAATATCTCCCTTACTATGGGGTTTGTTTCTTAGTTATAGGCTGTAAGGAGGAGTACACGCCAACGTCTAGACTAAGTATGTCACTCATGTGTTCCTTGTTAGATCGTCTCAGTTAAAATCTAATTGATAAATGGGAGATGGCTTCCCCACCTCTTTACACTATCTTCTTGAGGATGCTCAGGAAAAATATGCTCAATTAAGTGAGCATGATAAATCCGCATTTCAAAATGAATTTATGAAGCAAACAGGTATTAATTTACTCGATCAGCAAATACTTGCTGAAGTGAGAAAAGAATATCATGAACTCATGAATTGTTCTGGAGCAATGCGCGTTTTATAATTTTCACCCTAGCGGGAAACATCCCGTGTAGCAGCAAGTGATGTTTCTCCGCTTTTTTTACTTTTTGAGGAGAAACAAACTATGTCTAATCAATCTACTTCAAAAAACTACTTTAACCTCCACACTACTGGAGTTGGCTATCTATCTGATATTCGTGAATATCAACCAAAGAAAGGTGAGCCAATTCTATCTTGTCGAGTTTCTGCTTAGTGGAATAAGTGATTCACCTGAGTACAGATTTTTCGATATGAATGTCATTGAAGAAGCAGAAAAACTGATTGGTCGTTGCCGTGAAGCGGTGGCAGCAAAGAAAAAGTGCTAATTTCTTTTTGTCATGGCTGATATGTGGTATGACACATTCACTTATGGAAAGACTCGATTTTTCACAAAAAGGAGATATTGGCGTTTTCTTTAAAAGGTCGTTTCGATTCGCATCAACATGATTAGCTAATGGAGAATTGGAAAATACGCTGAACAATCAAAGTCGGCAGGATTCTGAGTAATACACACTAAGACCAACACTACGTTGGTCTTTATTTTTATGTTGGAGAAAATAATGAAAATTGAATTTCACTCTTAATTGATAATATCATTAAAATGCGCGAAACAATGATTAACCATTTGAAGCATTTGAGGGCAAAACGTTAGATGAAAAAGCCTGAGCAAGAAAATTTTCTTGAATTTATGCTAATGGATCTCGAGTATTACTAAGTAAGTGCACTCGCCTTGTTGATACCGAAGACAGCTTCTACCTTTGGACTTCAACAAAGCTATTAAAAGCGCAAGTAGAAAATATGTATGAGACTCTAGGGCATCATATACGACTATTTTACAACTTCAGCTAAACCTGTAATACGTGGGGAATGCTCTATGGGTGGTATTCCTTTATTTTGGGAGAGCCTACCATGAACACTTACAAAATTTGCACCAACCGTTTTCGTTGCTAAATGTAAAGACCCACATCGAAGGTGAAAATTATTGCACTTACCGAGTGAAAGTATGGTAATAGGCACTGATGTTGTGATTCACAATCTTGTAAAACAAGATAATGAATTTTTCTATTATTCATTCATTCGTTGCGATGGAGAAAATGGCCAAAGTTGTGCGACTGCCAAAAGCAGAAGCGATATCAGCAATATGCAGATAATGCAATGCAACGTAGTAAGCAATATTGAGGCCTCGAAATGAAGGACGAGACTTTCTCGCTTTAGCTGAACCAATAAAAATTGGGCATCATAGCGAAAAGAGACATCGTGCGCTGATTGGAAGAAATGCTAATAGAAGATGGATAAATCTGTGGCAGAAATAAAAAGCTGAAAGCTACGAAGGGCGTATCGCTTATTGGGAGAAAGATGGCAAATAAAATTGATTTATCTATGCCGGAGAGCCTTGAGTTTTTGCGTTTAAGTGGCTAAAGCTAAAGAAAAACATCAATTCTTAAAGAGATAACCCTGATAAACGCGTGCGCATGGCTATTCACTCTACTATGCTAAAAGTAGATGAATGCGAGATTAAAGATTAGCTACAACTTCTTTGGGCATAATTACATTAATTCAACAATACAAGGGTAAGTGTGCCATTGTGTGTTTTGTGCACAAAGGCTATTTATAGCTATGACGTTTTCTCTCCAGTCTATCTATGTTTTATGAATAGACTTTTATCGAATCTTTTATGAGACCAGCACTTTATCGCTAATTCTCAAGTAGAGTGGCTAAAATGGATAGAGAATATTCGCTATGGTTCTCGATCATATAGCAATGAAAAGTGTTCTCTGATGCTCATCTTGAGATACACGAATTTTACGGGCGATTTGCTTTTATTGCTTTTGGATTTGTTCTTGCTGTAAAGTTGACACGTGATAATTTGCGCTTAAAAACCTATTGGTTACATATTATGTTTTATTGCGGCCGTGATTCTGCTTTACGTTTAAATGGTTAGGGCTTGAAATGCACTTGAGCTTTAATGTGTTTATTTTCAGTTCGATTTGACTCTAATTGGTATCTATGCTGCTGTGTAATCTTCATATCGACCGCCACTCTTTCAATAAAAATATCCGTGATTTTATATATATGATCGACTATCTGCGTTATCTGATTATGGAATAAAAGGCTTGCTACTGTTTTTGTGTCATGACTTTTATTTTTGTTTGAAAAATCAAAGTTCAAATACGCTGGATTTGATTGCAATTTAGCTGGCAGTGCATTGTTACTGAAATATCAATTTTCTGCTTATTGAGGGCGGTTCTTTTATTTCCATGGATCATAGTTAGTATTCTAAGTGGCGTATCTTATATCTTACACACACAGGTATTCGCTCTATTTCATTACCATAAGCGTAGTAGTAAATGGATTTTCTATGGTTTTATCCTGTTCATCCTCTTAATTTTAGTGGCCATTAAGCAAATGTCATGATTTTCTCTTTTCATTCTAAGAAGAATAAATTATTCAAATTCCTTAAAAATTGTCCATAGTGAAGACCTTATTTGTAGTTTGCTATGGGTTTATCATGAAGAATTTTCCTTACTGCAGTTTCTCTTTCTCTCTTAAACCTTTATGGTTGTGTGAAACAACAACAATCAACCGATGAAGTATTCGTAGAAAATCATCAAATTGATGCAGTAAATAGCCCTGCTAGTCACTGCTACCCCAATTCTTGCCAAAGATCGCATTGTGTCTCCGGATATTTGCAAACTGATAGTGCTGGTAAAACGGAGGAGAGTACTTCGAGAAGGTCGTTACACTTTAGTAAAATATTTCTCCTGAAGAGGCAAAAATATCTACTCGATCAGAGTGTAACTGTCGATATGTTAGGTAAAAAAAGAAAATCTATATCCGCAACTGTAGAACAAGGATTACATGCTGCATTGCGTGAAAGCGGTCTTTCCCTATGTAGTTCAATGGGGGCCAATGACCAAGGTTTATCAACCTATTCTATCTTCCACTTCCAAAAGTTCATTATCAATTCGGTCCGATGGCACTTAGAGATGCGTTGCAGATGTTAGCGCCTAGTTGATAAATGACCCTAAATGATGTAACGCGAATCGTATGCTTTTAAGCAGCGTCCTATTATTGCCTAAACCAATTGGAAAAGCAAAACCATTGAAACAACGACAACTACTGTAACAGAAATTATTGAAGATTAAGGATAAGGTGATGAAGCTATCTAAAACAATGCAAATTTTCGGATTTATCGGTATTTTCAGTGTGTTTAGCTCTGCCTCTGCATTAGCAAATAATACCGATAATAACGTACTAAATATGCAAAAATCAGCGCTTAATCAACAAAATATTGCAGACAATCGTCTCAATCAACAACAACTAGTCTAAGGCGCAAGAATGGGTTTGACTGAACAAGATTTACAACGCTATCAATCTTTAATGGAAGGTGAGAGAGGCGCTGGTCGCTCATTTAGCACACTGACAGTACTAGGTAGTGAAAGCTCGTAATGAGCAAGAGCGTGCACATTATGCTCGCTTGTTGCCAAAATGTATGAACGAGTCGAAAAAATTGAGCTTTTCCAACGTGCCTATGATACTGAATTCGCTAAACTCACCTAATCAATTACCGTTTGCGGTTGAACTCATATGTTACAAAGTGTTGCCGGAAATCTATCTTTAGATACGAAAAATGTAGTGATGCAAGCCTGTATCTTGGCACACGTTGATAGCAATACCTATTGATATTTATTTTGTTGGTACAAGAGATGATGACCAACTCATTTATGACTGGGCTAAGAAAATAAAGGGTCGATGTAGTCATGATTACTTTAAATCATGACCAAGTCCTTGTGCTCCAATATGCAGGCGGTAAGATGCCAGTCGCATTTTCAAATTCAAGGAGACGGTCAATGGCAAAGACTCGATTTTATTAACGCAGCTCAAGCTCATGTTTTTAGGTCAAAATGTATTTGGTTCAGCTGTTTACGCTTTTAATGGGTTTGGATATGCAATAGATAGTTATATTAGAGAAGGTAGCCAGCGCTATCACGTTGGTGAGGAAAATGTTAAGAGGATTGGTGAAGTTTGAAGATGGTTGGCAGGAAAGTCTCACCAACAGGGCTGATGTGGCACAATTTACGTAAAACGTGCAATTGGTTAGCATCTACCCCTGAAGGCGTAGATATTGGTATGCAATACATTACGGCGAAAATCAAGGTACTATTGCTGATCCTCGTCGTAACAATCGAGTAAATACTTTAGCTACAGCGCTATATGCTCGTTGGCATATTACGCAGTTTCAAGAGCGTGGCATTATTGTTTCAGATGAGCTTATATCTCGCATAATGTATCGGTTTGATGGATTTCATCGAGCTATTCAGGGGCGTTCAACTATTGACGATATTGAAATATGCGCCACAACGGCATGAAAAAGGAACGTCGGTGAGAATTTTCTCAGATATCAAGCGAACCGATATAACGAGGTAAAAGCGTTGCAAATTTCCAACGACCAGTAAAATCTATGACATCGGCACAATATGTTATGCACAATCAGCATCAGTTACTCGAAATAAGGCAGCGCATACGACATTTGCCCCAGTAACTAACTCAATGCAAGTTTCTGTATCACCGACTAAGTGGGTAGAGCCTGTAGATGGTTCGGTTGTGCAGTGGGTATCCAAATTAAGGGGGTAAATCATGAAATATGAGACAAATCATCTTGTAAAAATTTGGTTAGGTAGTAAATGTTTAGTTTTTCGTTACAGAGTTACGCCGGATTAAAGGTAATCGGTGATTTCGGTGGGGAAAGTGCCGTGCGTTACTATGAAGCACTGCAGCCTGATGAGTCTATGACCGAGCTTTATCCCAATGCAGTGCCAACTACATTAACAGAGGCAGATATTTTGCCAGTTGTTTCTCATCGACTAACAGTGGGTAAAGTTTTTCCCGCACGGATGGATTTGTTAGGTATGCAACCTATTTTTTTAATCGGAGCAGATAATACATCAGTACTTTGGTTGCAACAAAATGCTCAACGCCTAGTAGAAATGAATGCAATCGGATTAGTCGTTAATGTGAAAACCATAGAAGAATTAACGACATTACGTGAAGTAGTACCATCACTGACATTAATCCCTACACCTGGTGATGATTTAGCTCAAAGACTAGGTCTTAGTCACTATCCTGTATTACTTAGCGCTATAGGGATTTCCCAATGAGTCAAAAACATAACTTAGAAGCCTTACTCCGTCCTCCTGTTGAATTCTATCCTGCAGCAGTTCATGCTACTTGTTCTTTAGTCTGTATTGGCGCACCTTGGTCATTAGCATTAACTCCTTCTATTGGCTATGGATTAGGTGCTGGATTTTTAGGATTAAGTGTTTGGCGTTTTTCGTCAAGGTATGAAAATTGTTCGTTATCAGCGTAATCTTAAAGCGTTTACCTTACTGTGCATTAACCAGTCGTCAAACTCGTCTAGTTCAAAATCTCTTTTTAGGCAAGGGCTTTGAATGAGCCTGAACATACCCAGCGTTTGTATGACTGCTTCTCAGCTCGAGGTAAAAAATATTGGAAACCTTCATCGCTGTTTAAAAAAGCTCGTCGTTATGAACAAACACATGATAATTGGCTAACTAAATTAACCTCCAAAGATTGCGTTATTAACTCCAGTAAGACCATATTACCTCTGTAGGTGGAATTTCTGTTATTCACGGGATTGAACCAAATGAACAAGATATTATCGTTGCCGTAGGATACTCGTGGTGGGCATATGGTTGTTTTAGCACCACTGGTGTAGGTAAAACCCGCTTTGCAGAAGGTTTAGTGACACAAGATATCTCATCGAGGAAAACACTTCAAGATCGTGAGGTTGTCGTATGACCCGAAAGCGATCCTGAAATGTTAGCTAGAATGTATGCTGAAGCAAAGAGAGCTGGTCGAGAAAAATGAATTTTGACGTTTTCCATTTGGGGACATCCTGAAATGTCGGCTCAGATATAATCCTGTTGGACGTTTTGGAAGAATCTCAAGTGGCTGGACGTATTTCGGGGCAATTACGTGGGACAGGTAATAGTGCTGCCTTTAAAGAATTTGCTTGTCGATTTGTGAATATTGTCTCTCGCGCTTTGGTTGAGATGGGGCAACGTCCAGATTACACTCAAATTTCTAGATATGTACAGAATATTGATGCGCTTTTTTTAGATTATGCAAAGCTACATTTTGATGCAATGGATCTTAAAATTTGGCTACTCTCACCGAGATTGCAGTAAAACTAGATGTGAAAATTTGCCGTTTTCAATGAAAGATAGACCGCTTATTGCAGCCTCGTAAATCAGTGTATTCAAGAGAATAAGATTTTTGACCCAGTACTTGAAGGTTTGATGAGCGCTGTACGTTACGATAAAACGTATTTCGATAAAATAGTGGCTTCATTGTTGCCACTTTTAGAAAAACTAACCACGGGTAAAATCGCTGAGTTACTGTCACCGGATTATACTAATGTTCGTGATGAGCGCCCTATCTTTGACTGGGAATCTATCGATTCGTAAACGAGGCAGTTGTCTATGTAGAGTTGGACGCACTTTCTGATGCAACTGTTGCTGCAGCTGTTGGTAATAGTATGTTTGCTGATTTAGTTTCAATGGCTGGTCATATTTATAAATTTGGGATCAACGAAGGCTTGCCAGAAGAAAAGGGAAGAAAACAAAACCGCCGAAAATTAATCTTCATTGTGACGAATTTAATGAGTTAATGGGAGATGAGTTTATCCACTTATCAATAAAGGACGTGGTGCTGGTATGCAAGTTACAGCATATACTCAAACACTGTCAGATATTGAAGCTCGTATCGGCAATAAATCTAAAGCAGGACAAACGATGGTAACTTTTAACTCACTTGTGATGCTAGGGTTGAGGAGCCAGCAGTGGGCTTTTAACGAACAAGCTACAGGTGACAATTGTACCAAAGCATGGTAACTCAAGTACTACTGATTCAAGCAATCCAGATGATCAGAAAGCATTTACCTCCAATACAGGGGAAAAGAATTTCTGAAAACGCGTACCCATGCTATCGAAGCCGATATTACCAACTTACCTAAAAGGCAGGCATTTGCACTTGCTTAATGGAAGCATTCATATAAATTAAGGTACCATTGCCAGCTATTGATAAAGCAGATGAGATGCCAGAGTCAGTCAAGAACTCATCGGGTATATGCGTAAGAATTATCATGTTTCTCCTAGACACTGGTGGCAACCTGCTTTTTCTGAATATACTCCATCCAAAAGATATTGCGGATGCATTTCAAGCTGCAGAATTTTAATAATGCGAGTGTGCATGATGAACTACGTTTTTGGCGATATTGATACGCCCAATGACGATGAAAGTGAGTTAGATATATACAAGATGATATTCAAGATGACATGCAAGGAGGTAGAGGATGAATTCGATGATTCGCAAGAGTAGAAGACCAAGATGTTAATTTGCTTGATTTGACCTGATATTGAAATTGATTTTGAGGAATTGATGGATATTCGTAGTGCGTTGGAAATGCAGACGAATTATTAAATTACTATTACCATTTTTGGATGAGTGATAAGCGTTTTATAGCACTCTATAACTTTATAAATTCTAACGATAAAGGATTGTCTTTATGGACGCCATGAATGATGTTGAGTCAGAAGATGAACGAGATGCAACTTTTCAAATTTTTGCCGATAATGACAAAATAAGGCTAGTGTCTGATGCACTGTAAAATTATCGAGTTGGAGCACCCAATAATGGCAGAAGCAGACGTAAAGAAAGGTGGGTCTTTAATTTTATTTTCTGAAGTGATTGCGACCTATAGTATCCTTATTACTCAGTATTTTACTTGAATGGATTTTGCATAGCATTTGTTTGGCCAGAAGAGCATTTGCATAGTCAAAGAATGATGCTTAAAGGAATAGGCTGGTTATCGGAGGAGTTCTACTGGGAGTCCATCTATCACTTAAAGAGCTTGCTGAAAGCCTTATTACGACTGATGCGAGTGGCTTTGTAAAGTCAGGGCTTGCACAATGGTTAAATAATCCTAATGCTTATGGTAGCACTGGCGCTTGTTTACTCATTATGGCGCGAGCTTATATCGAATCCACAGTATGTGTGTCGATTACTTTTGTAATACGCCTTATCGTAATCATATGTACCGCAATGCTATTTTGTCTTAGCTGCTTTTGCGGAATCACAGAAGGCTTGATGATGCGTGATTTTACGTAAATTTGGTGCCGGAAGAGAGTCTAGTTTTGTTTACCATCATGCAAGACGGTTAGTAGGCCCAGTAATGTTTAGTGCTTGGATTATCTACCTCCGTTACCTATTTCTATTCACCCTAATCTGATTCTTTTGCCAGCAGCATTCTTATCGTTTTATCCATTTGTGTTGTAGGTTTCAAAGTTTCTAATCAGTCAATTTATCACAGCTCAATGGGCAAAGCGGAAAAGTATTTTTGCCCATTTTATTGAAAAACACTAAAACCGTTTTGATTTTTAAAAAAGAGTTTCATTAAAAAGATTTGCTTGTGCTCTGGCACTTCTAGGCATGAACAAGTTTTCACTAATAAGGAGTGTTATGTGCTAAACCTATCCTCCCATTTTTAATTGCGACGATTATTGTTTTAGCTCTGCTGCTGTACAGGCAACGGAAAATGAACACTAGCTCAGGCAATTAAGCAACTTAGGCGTGCAAAACTTTCTGTTACAAAGGCTGCTGAGCAAGCAAAACTATCTGAGAAGAGTCGTGAGTATTTTGACTATACCGCAGCTAAACAGGATATTACGACTGTGCAAGAGGGATTAAACAATACATCAATCCTTCTCGAGCTATCCCTCGCAATCCTAAGGCTATTCATGTAGTTTGGAAAAGAAGATTGCACCAAACTACGGGGCAGTAATGTCTAATTCAGCACAACTCTCTCCACACTGATGTTTTTGCTATTGCTAGTGGTATTGAACCACTTGCGCTAAAGCTAACCTTTCGTTTATTTTTGTAATGCTGTTGCTACTTGCCTACGCCACTTGGGCTGGGTAAAGTGTTATGGGGGATAAGTAAACCTAACGGTATATGGGACTTCGTGAAAAATTGTTCTTTGGGGGTGCGGCCTCGTTCTGATAGTCGTACACTCTTTATTTATTAAGGAATAATCTATGAAATTAGTTCAGTCTACAGGTTTCAAAGGCTTGTTGGCAATTTGTGATGAACCGATATACCGCTTTTGTATTAGCGCTATTTGGTTTTGCAGGTAGTGCTTTGGGCAAGTGGTGGTTCTGGTCCTGATGCTTCTAAGTTACCGGATTTTTAAAGTCCCTGGGGTAAATAGTAACACCAAAAGATCCTATGGAAATTATTTTCTTGGTTTGCTAAAGGGTTAGTTACCTTAGTTGCTGCTTTTATCTGGCTGCATGGTGTATTTTGGCCGTAGTGAAAGCCTTAAGACAACATTCCAGGCGGCTACTGACCCGAATGAGAAGAAAGGTTGACTCCATTCATTGGGGCCTTAATCATTGATTTATCTTACTCTTTTTGTTTATGGTTGGTTAAGATGGCTGTTGGCTTTGTTCTAACCTTTAGGGAGTTCTATATGTCATCAAAAACTGAGCAAACTATTGCATTTTTACCGAATAGGTTAAATCTGAGAAGCGGTAGATATGGAGGCTTATCTATGAGTGAGTTTCTAGTTGCAGCTGGAGTAGGCTTGCTTTTCCGGTAGCATTTTAGGACTCCTACTTTGATATCCTGTTTGGTTTTGGCTTTTGATGTTATTGATTCCAGCCGCGTGCTGTATATTGATGTAGTGACTGTAGTGCAAGGCGTGATCGCACGTCTTAAAGGGGAAAGCCTGAGGCACTTAAACCGAAAAATTGACTTTGCTAGATGCCTTTAATGTCAGGGCAGCGCTTTATTTCCCGTCAAGGATTTTGGCTATTCGACGTTCTAAAAACCATAGAAGAGCCTGTTATGAGTAAAATTAAAACTGCTATTAATCAAAAATCGGGACTTATTAACATCTCGTATAGCAATCGGTGCTTTGTTTATTATCTGTTTAGTTTGTGCGCCATTACCCACACCGCACCAAGTCGATTAATCGATTTATAACCCACCAGAGTTACGCGCAGGTAGTCAGCGCCCGCATGGGAAGTTCCAAAATCTACTGTATATGCTTTGCTTATCAACAATCCCAACAACTCAATCGATGGATGACGAATGGCGAAGAAGAATACAAGCAAATATTGCTAAGATGCAGCCTTTTAACCCCCAAGTTGCCAAGAATTCTTGCAACAAGACTATCACGACCGCTTACGTAATGGAGAGCTGAGAGAGGCGCACGGGTGTGAAATTATTGGTCGAGGCTACAGTGATGCTAGAGTCATTACCCATAGTGCAGATGAGTTGGACGGTAAACTTAGATTTGAGTGTTGATGAATATTATAAAGATGAACCTGTTAAACGCGTATTGACTCGTTTTCCAATTAGTGTTGTTCGAATGGAAACAGATTTACAGAAAAATCCGTGGGGGTTAGGGTTTTTAACTGTTACAGCGATATTCCACGACGTTGTGAGGGCAATCGAAACGCCAAAAGAGGGAAACAATAATTATGAAAAATTGGTTGCATTGATTTGCTACAAGCGCTTTCAGCGTTGCAATCGACTGCTTATGCTGAGTAATAATGAATGGAAAGCGTTTTACCACCCGATTGAACTTAAAAGTTAAACAAGAAAAAGAGTTATTTTTGTTGATAAAAGCGTCAAAGTGGGTTATCCACAAGAATTAGAGGGGAAAATCAGAATTCAGTCCACCGGTGGTGCCGTCTATCTCAAAGCACTAGAGAAATTTCGCAGTGCTCGTTTGCAGTTGATGGATATTAATAGCGGTGAAATCATTTTATTAGATGTACAAGCTAAATCATCAGCTCAGAATGCTGATGAACCATTCGGATTGTTTATAACACACCAGTAGAAAATCAATCTACATTTATTTGCAAGATAATCATGAGTCCTGAAGATGTGGGAAATTATCGCCCTTCTGCGTTGACTCAGCACCAGCTGCATTAACTCTGATGCAGCACAAATGTTCTATGCACCACTACGAACTGTTGAGCCTTTTAGATGGTGTACGTCAAGTAGGGCATCGTTTGCCATCGTCTTTAACAACTTTACTCTGCGTTATCAGTTACGCAAATCCAATGTTAGCTCGGCAATTAGATGGCTGAGGTGGTGACTGCAATTGCTGCAAAACCAGGGTACAATACGGTTAATCTGGACCTCGCGACCATAGCGCGTTTTTATGCAGCAACCTTTCAGCTAATTGGTTAGGAGCCAAAGGTTCACCTGAAAGATACTACGATGCTTTTATCTCTGTGACAGAAGGCTATCCAAACCAAGCAGGTTATCCCTGAAGGACAAAAATATCAGCCGACGAAGAAGCCACCACAAAAACGGATTCGAGTTGTGAGATAGAGGATGTATGCAACAGTAGTTTTATGTTATCGGTGCTATTGTTGTTTTTAGTGATTGCCGGCTATCGCTGTATTCGGCAGTGCTCGTCAGCTCGACCAGCTAATGAGAAAGTTGATGGATAGATGCTGCTTTTGAAAGATTTGTCGCCCGAAGAATTGCGTGCAGATGGGCATTGAGGTGATACGCCGAGATACCATTAAAAACCTTAGTTGGCAATTCTAAAGCAAACAACATTGAGGAAGTGATAAACCAAAATGAGCAGTTATTAAGAGAAAACGAACGTCTTAAGAATCAACAAGCTAATTTAGATTATCAAATTCAGCAATCAGTACAAAAATGAAACAAGCGCCTTAATGAGCCAGCTTAATGAACTCAAAACTCAGATAATGGATAACAAGCAAATGGTCGAAAATAATCAGGGGTTTGTAAATCAGAATACTGGGACAGGACAAGATAGCACCATTCAAATTAATGGTGCACGGAATTCAAATCCAAATTATTCAGCTAATGATGCATCGCAAGGTATGTCGAACAATGGTGTGAATTGGGTTGCTCCAAGTGATTATGTATTAGATAGAGATGGTAAACCACTCAATAATAATGCACTAGGCAATAATACCGTTCCTGTGAAAGCAGGTTTACCATTTACAGGTGAAGCGGATAGTACTGTTGTTCAAAGAGAATAGTAATACGACTGGCAGTAGTCGTAATAATCGTAATGCTAGACCGTTTTATACCATTGCAGCTAATTCCACGTTAACTAATTCGGTCGCATTGACCGCGCTAGTGGGACGAGTACCGATTGATAACAACGTCACTGAGCCGTATCCATTTAAATTGTTAATTGGCCGTGAAAAATCTAATTGCTAATGGCATTGAGTTGCCAGATGTAGAAGGTGCTATTGTATCAGGCACTGCATCAGGGGATTGGACGCTCTCTTGCGTGAGAGGTAAGGTTAATAGTTTAACTTTTGTTTTTAGTGATGGCCGTATTGTGAATGCCGGTGCAGCTGGTGGAAGTGAAAATCTAGGTTGGCTTTCTGATCCGTTTGGTGTGCCTTGTATCCCAGGTGAGAGAAAACCAATGCCCCTGAATATTTAGCCTCAAATGCGATTTTGATGGGCGCATCAGCTGCTGCTCAAGGGCTATCTCAATCTCAAATAACTACTGTTGTAGATAATGGTGCGATTGTCGGCGCTGTAACCGGAAATAATGGGCGGTATGTGTTAGGACAAGCATTAGGTGGTGGTTTGCGTAGAAACTGCTGAGTGGTTCCGTCAGCGCTATGGGCAAACTTTTGATGCAGTTTATGTCCCACCAGGTCACCAGGTCGCAGTACATATCGACAAAGAAATTAAAATTGATTATGACCGCAATGGTCGAAAAGTGAAATATGGGCAAAGCCAGGCGCAATTCGCTTTTAGATTAAGGTTAAGGAGCATTAAATGAACGTAGTAAAACCTTTGGATTATTTCTGATGGCAACGAGTGTATTAAGTGGTTGTTCTACCTCGCAAACAGAGTTATTGCCGACTGGAGAATCCACAATGAAAGAGATTTGGAACCACGGTGCCAGTCAAGATAACAATATAGCTACATATCGTGATCAAGTAACAGGGCGTTTGGCTGATGCACCAAAATATATCTCACATAGACAACAAGCTTCTTACACAAGAGATGCTGAAAATGAAGCGAAAAACTTATTTCCTCGCCTCCCGAACCCTGATTTAGTGATGTATATCTACCCTCATTTAACCAATTCGGCAGAGCAAATGCCTGTTCAGGTTATTCTTCAGTAATCTCCATTTTATGGGAGAGTGCAATACGCACAACCTGGTGAACGTACAAGAACTTATTAATGGGAGAACGTACTGTCGTTATTTTTCAAAGATGTATTTGGGGCATCCCAGTAAAGAAAAAGTACCACACCGAAATCATCATCAACCAAGTACGCCGAAAGAGACGCAAGAAACCCATACTTTTGGTCCTTTACCTCGTGGTGGAAAATTACGTCAGACAGCGCATAATCGTGCGCTATATGGTAAATCTCCTTCATTTATGAGATCATTTGCCGTGGGCAGAATTTATTGAACAAAGATGGTGTGATGTTGTTTTGATGATGGGCAAAAGTGCAGGTGCTGTATTCGACATTAAAACCCATTGGAACAGAAGGGCGGAGTGAAGATTTTTAAATCGTATCCGTCCTTTGGTTAAGGGATGCTTCAAAGACAGTTTTGATGAATTAGATGTAAATCCGTATAGTAGCAGTTTTATTGCCAAGATGAAAAATGATTTGAGTAGTTATATCACTCATTTAGAAAAACTATATTCAAAAAGGTTTTCGCCTGAAGCAGCACAAAGTGAATTTACTCATCAATGGTTGGAGGAAATGACTCGCCATTTAGATGCGGTTGGAAAACCTGGAGGACTATTTGTTGATGACCGTATTACAAATACTCCTTGGGCTGGGAAAAATCCGTCGAACTCGTATGGTAATTTACCGCTATGTGAATGTTAATGACACCGATACTATTTTACAGCTCAAACAACGTTTGCGAAAATTGAAAGTGCATTTTTCAATGGCAAATTTAACTGTAGTTAGACTAAAGTAAGGCTGATATTCATCAATGGCTACTGCGCTGGTTTAATCCTGCACCTGCACAATATTTTGAAGGCATGAATGACAAAGAGTGCTACAAACTCTTAGCTACCTGAATCTGATGATTTACCCTATGTTTGAGCAAGATTTTTAGTGAGAGCTTATTCTTTTCGTCACCAGAAAGCAAAGGAGATTATTGGTACTTTAATGGACAACCTCATGAAGTCGTGGTTGTGGATAGTGTGCGTAAAGCACCGGAAGTCGGATTAATGACAGGAGAAATTACCTGAGGCCGACATATTAATACCTTATTCGATTTGTTGCCTGAATCAACCATTATGGTGATTACCATAGTCGTACATCCTCAAGATAAGTTGCAATCACTGCTAGAAACACGAAGTAAGAGAGCTGTTGGAAAACAATTACGAGTCAATTTATCTTCGTCAAGATGCTATTACGGTGACCGAATACCTAAAAAGATGGCCATAAACTGTATCAAGGTGCGATTGCTTTTATGTGAGAAAGGAAAGATGAACAAGAACTGAAGAAACGAACTCGAGATTTACGTACTGCATTATTAAATAACAACTTGGGTGCCTGTGGAAAGAAGGTGATGAAGTAGCCGCCTTAAATAGCTATTTACGTTGGTTGCCAATGAACTTTAATCCGCAGCAGGACGCGAAATCACACTATTATACGAAATATTATTGGGTTCAACATTTAGCAAAATTTATTACCTGTTTTTGGACGTGAAGTTGGAACAGGCCATGCTGGCATTACCTATTTTAACTAGGGGAGGGCCACTTGATTTTGATCCTTTGAATCCGAAAAGACCGTAGTAAGAATGCTCATAAACTTTTGTTAGGTCCAACCGGGTCGGGTAAGTCAGCAACCTTACTTTCTCAAATGAGCCAATTAATGGCTGTTTATCGACCACGTTTATTTGTAGTAGAGGCAGGTAATTCGTTTGGCCTCTTTGCTGATTATGCTGAACGTTATGGATTGACAGTTAACCGAGTAACATTAGAACCAAGTAGTGATATTGCCTTACCACTGTTTTCTGATGCGCATCGTTTGTTAGAAATGGATGTTGAAGTAGATATTCGAGATGATGATAGTGATGATGAGGATGGAGATGAACAGCGCGATTTATTAGCTGAAATGGAACTCACTGCTCGTCTGATGATTACCGGTGGTGAGGCAAAAGAAGATGAGAAAGATGAGTCGAGCTGACCGTTCAGCAATTCGACAGGCGATTCTGCTCGCAGCTGAAAAATACCTTTAAAGAGAATCGACAAGTTCTTACCGGCGATGTTAAGGCTGCACTTGAACAACTAAGCCAGCGAGAGGATATTCGACCTGAACGTGCATCACGTTTAGCAGATATGGCTGAAGCAATGGATATTTTCTGCAGTGGTGTGAATGGACGCTTCTTTAACCGAGAAGGCGAGATTTGGCCAGAAGCGGATATTACCTTAGTTGATTTGGCCATGTTTGCTCGAGAAGGCTATGAAGCAGAATTAGCGATTGCCTACATATCTCTAATTAACCATATCAACTCGTTGGGCGAAAAAGTACCAACATAGTTTCAGACCTATCGTTAATGTTACTGACGAATCGCACATCATTACGGTCAATCCTTTACTGGCCAAGTTCTTAGTTAAGGGGTCAAAAATGTGGCGTAAGTTAGGTATTTGGTTATGGTTAGCGACTCAAAATATGTTGGACTTCCCGACTGACGCAGAAAAATTACTCAGTATGCTTGAATGGTGGGAATTGCTGAATTTGAAGTAACGATGAAATTGAGCAAGTGACTCGTTTTTAGACGGTTGACTGAAGCGCAAAAACAATGGTATTGTCGGCTAAAAAGCAGACAAAAAATATACTGAGGGCGTAGTGTTGGCAAGTAATATGGAGGCCTTGTTTAGAGTTGTACCACCGAGTCTTTATCTTGCATTAGGTATGACAGAGAAACATGAAAAAGCACAACGTAAGCAACTTATGATGCAACATCAATGTAGTGAGCTTGATGCTGCATTAATGGTAGCGAGAGAGGTTAGATATTAAACGGGGATTGCAGTTAATGAAAGCTACTATCAAAAATCAGCCTAGAGAGGCAAAAATCACACACTTTTTTGAAATTGGTCCTCGTATCCAGTCGCTAACATTTAGCTCTTTGGCCGCGCATCAGACTTTAGCTACATTTACCAAAAGACTGAAAGAAAAAGGTAGGTGGTAAATGCCGTTTAAGCGCTTTCCTCAGAGGATTTATACTCAAAACAGCTGGAAGGTTCATATCACCGGAGAGCTAGGAGAATTGCATCTATTATTGAATATTTCCGGCAGAACGCAGCTGCCGGATTTAGACTCGCATTGGGCAGCAAGACTCAATATCGAATTAAGTGATCATGTTGATGCCTTTTGGTTTTGTTAAGTATCTGATGTGGTCGCTGAAAGCTGAATGGGCAGTACCTAAAAATCTTAGATTCAGTGTTTAAAGAGGGTATATCCTATGACAACCAAAATCTGCGAAAAGCTCGTTGTACAGAGCATTAGAATTGTAGGTGTGCTTGTACTAACCTTCTTATTTCTTGCGCTGCTTGGCGCGTTGGTTACAAAGTTCTTGCCTGATGTAGATGTTCAACGTTGGTTCTATGATACTCGTTGGATTTGGTTTTTGTGCGCTTAGCGCTTTATGTGTTTGTTTTTAAGTATCGTGTATGCAATTCCAAAAACGTAATCCTACAGCGATGTCGAAAATGGCGAAAGTCTTAGTCAGTAAGTATTTTTGATTTTTGCTGAAGGCATTAGTCAAATTAGCTTAGCCTAAGGAGAATAAAATGACTTTTAGTGTCGATAGTTACCTTGAATACTTCCTTACTCTATTAGCTTGGATTGTAAATAATGGAGTTTTCTCATTATTTGTCGTAACCGGAATTTGGCTCTTACCGTTAATTGGTGTGCTATTAAAAACCTGGCGAGATGTAGCAAAACAAAGGAGATGACGAGGGAGAAAAAGGACAACTTTTAATTCGTTGGCTCACGATTGAGTTGTTGCCTGCAATGATAGTTGTAGTTTGACCTTAGCACCATTGGTTACTGTGTCATTACAAAAATTTGCAATTTGATGTTGATCGCTCAAAAACAATGCGGGTATCGAGTACCATTAAAAACCTGAAGAGACAGGTTATGCGCCCTTGATTGATACTTTCGGTAATAGACAAGCTCGAATTCCTGTATGGTGGATGCTGATGCACAAAGCTTATATAAGGGGTAAATGCTGCAATGATTTCGGATTGTGCCTTGCCATCGAGAGTTTACGTCAGATGCGTTTTGAGGGTGCAACGGGAAAAATTAACGACCCGAATTTAATTACTGGAGGTGGTACTTTACTGCACAATGTTATGTTCCAGCTCGCAACAAATTACTAGTAGCCCAGTAACGCTGACACCAGCGCAAGTACGAGAAACCTCATGGTTGGGTGGTCGCCATTGAGTTGAAAAATAGTGAGCTTTATCCACGTTATCGAGCAAAAACAACCACATAAACTTTTCCCTTATAATGAAGCGAGAGATATGGGTTTACCAAACACCGGGAATGGAGGATTCCCTAGATGTGACGAATGGTGGGATGATGGACAAAGTGGACTAAAAACGCGGTTACTTAACGATATGCGTCAGAATTTGTCTGTACAGGTAGGTGATTTTTTCTCGAGAACACAGAATCGAGATGAGATTTTGTTGAGAGCCTTGCTTAGACCTGAGAATATCGAAGTTTCCAAAGGAAAGGCATATATGGGATATGGAGGAAAGCTTAGATACGACCTTTATGAATGCCACTGCTAGGGTAGGGTTCCTTATTTGGTCTTTCTGTAGGAAGTATTGCTGCTTTCCCTGGGCTTGATGCAATGCGCCAATCATTACCTATGGTGCATTCCTTTATGGTGATGGGCTTTATTATACTGATTCCCGTTATTACGATTCTAAGCGGATACTCGTTAAAAACCGTAGTTACGCTGAGCTTCGTCTATTTTGCACTAATGACAACGCCGTTTTGGTGGGAACTTGCCCGATGGCTTGGACTCATTCTTGCTTGATATTATGTATAGTTCCGGAATCGCATAGCTCAATTAATCCGTATTTCTTTGATAATACGTTGGACGATATTATCATTAACTTTGTAATGGGATCGATGTTCTTGATTCTACCGGGGATTTGGTTTGGTTCAATGTCTTGGGCTGGTGTTCAGGTTGGTAATTTTGCTGGACGGGCATTAGAAAAAGGAACCAAAAGTAGTCAAGAGAGCGGAAAAGCACCAATACCAACTAAATAATAAAAAGCAGGAAGGAGTTAAGAACCCTTCCTGCTTTTTATTTATCGTCATCATCATCTACCCTTATTCCGCCCATATAGAACCCGATACCTTCGTATCCATCTCGCCATCCGTCTTGGTTAAAGCTATCATCACTTTCATCTTGTTCTGCATTTCTAAATAGGGATAAAAAGAAGTTATATGTCTCTTCATCAAAACTATCTTTTTGAATGTGATTTAACTCCAGGCATAGGCGCTGGCACTCTCAACAAACCAAAAGAATGCAATTCCAATCACAGGTAGCGCAAGTAACATTAATGCGCTTGCCGACAGCTTACTGGAAGCGCGAGGCAAGAAGTCTAACGCGTGCTCAATTTCTTTACTACGTTTTACCAACATGCACACCAAATGTTGCGGCTTTCATAGGATTCTCCTAGTAGAGGATTTTAAACGATGTTATGGATAGTATAAATCTTGGTTGAATACTATTCAATGGAATAATAGACAATTACCTCGTTAGTTTCTAAGTGAATGGATTTTATACAAATAATTTCTTCGCCATCAGGGAAAATCTTTTATGCTCTTCAAGTTAAGAAGATGAATTAGGGTAGTAAGTGTTTTTCTTTTTCATTCTTATGATGAGGGCAATAATTTGTTTTGTTAGTTCTAAAGCTGCACTGCTCAAAGTGAGAGATTTAAGTAATTAGCGCAGTCTGTTAATCTAATTTTAGGCTTTATCTAAATGCTCTACTGATGTCAATGCTGATAATTTTAGAATTGTTGTGCCATCTTCTTTTGTGTTTTAAGTTTCAGATATATCCAGCTTATTATTGAGTATATCTTTAAAGAACTGCTTAGCCCCTTTTTCATATCAGTAGTCCACATAAATGCATAAAGTTAGAACGCTTAAAGTTTAAGGAAATACAACGGTTTCTTGTTATATAGTGCATTTTCTTTTCCAACAAAGTGTTGTTCAAAAAGTTGCTGCATTCTTTATATCATTAATGTATTTAGACATATTGCTCATATTATTCCAAAAATAATGAAGCCACTATAAAAAGTGGGCTGTAAGTATAAGGTGTTAGTTTTTCTGATGTCTGCCATCCGCTGAGGTCTTTTCACCCTAGATTGATTTCAAGTTTTTCTGTTGCTTGCCAACCGCTAGGTCTTTTCACCCTAGATATAATTTCAGATTGATGATGCTAACTCACATTTGTGTTTTTAAGGTTCGCTTCCTTATTTAGATAATAAGGTAACTGAAAACGAAATCAAGTAGAGTATTTATGTTTTGTAATGATCTTTTAATTAACCAAAGAACCTTTTCTTCTTATGAGAGATGAGTTAAAAAGATTACATTGTTACTAACAAGGCGGTTAACTAGATTCTGTCCTTAGGAGTTCTCATCATTTCAAGTACACCAGTAAAACAGGGCTAACGAGGGTTAGCCTGTTTGTATTGATTGAGATGTTAATAGCATTTCATACAAGATTTGGGATATAACCTGTAAGAACAGGCTGGCTACTGGAGCCCAAGTAACTGATATGTTTGGTCACCGATACCTGGAATCACTTCGCTATCTTGTTGCGTTCATCGTCAAGCGCAAAAAGATATATTCAAATTTATCGGAAATCTCTTTTAGGAAATTCAGCTGAGAGCTTTTCTCGCGCTTTACTGTGCATAACAGGAGAAACAATAAAAATCTGTTTTACCTACTTGCTCTAGCATAGCTAGTAAAATTGTAATGAACCACGCAACCACTCGAAATAACCGATTTAACTAACGATTGTGTCAGCATTTTCGTAACCAGGTTCTAAATATTTATGTAATATAGGTGCAACACTTTTCTTGTTAGACGGCAAGCTGTAATGGTGATTCCAAAAACAGCTACTGATGTATCAATACCACTTTCTTTTTAGAGTTTCTAATACCCCGTTATTAGGTAATCTGCATCTTCTGCCGTGGAAATAGCTAAAACTTGCTTTCCATTCTTTTCTTTTAAAAGTTGGTATAAAGGTTGATGTGAAGTTCACCTAATTTAACCATATTTTATGGATAAGCTAGGGATTATTGCGATTTTCCAATAATCCGTTCAGTGCAGCTTTTTGCTGATCCATCTATAGATGTTGGAATATGGAATGTTCTACTGTATGTTCTAGCCTCAAGTGATTTTGCTGAGATTTGCATAAGATATTTTAATTAATGTGATGATAAATCTGTTATATCTCGTGTTTCCTGAATGTTTGATTTCACGATCTCAGTGTTAGCAATAGGTATTTTATATCGAAAATCTCATAAACAACCACTCAAAAGCACGTTAATCTGATATGTTAGTTGTTTATTATTTTCTAATACTTTAAACTGCAAGTAGGTATTTCTTCAGCTGAGAAATGGATTTGGGAATCCATTGCTATCTGCTTTAGCAAAAATTTCTTTGATAGTCCTAGGTTTATCAGTAGTTTGTCAGCATTCCAAGCAGTGGCCAAGTTTGCTGCATATTCAAGCATCTGAGTTGCTCCGGAATGAATTAGCTTTGTTAACATTTCTGCTAATGCTCGTCACATATTTTGTAAAATTATCCGAATGATGGGCGGGATACAGGCACTACATGACAGGTTTCTAACAATCAGTCAGAATTTTCTTAATATTCTCTTGATGCCTTTCTTCTCATGCAAAACAACAAGATAATTTTTGAGAAGAATCTGCTATGGAATCCAAGATCTATTTTGAATTTGCGATTTTGCTCTACTTGTATGCGTCATTATTCCACTTCCACACTGTTGTTAAGCACGATGAATGCTTGATAATTGTGCTTTGTATTTGTTTCAAAAATCTTCACAACAACATCATCAAAATCTAACTCCTGCTCAGAAAGTCGGTGTTGTTCCATTGATTATGGCTACTAAGCAATTTAACACTTTGTATAAAGTGTATAGGTTCTCATATTTTGCCCTTTAGCGGCACTTTGACCCCTCGATGGATGTTTTTACTTTTTAAGTATATTCTTTGCTGAATGTGTTTTCAATGTATTGAGTCAGCATCAGAGAATGTTGTCAGCATAGTGATCCAATAAGAATATTGAAGAATGATAAAGGGTGTGTGTAGTTCATTGCAACTCAATAAAACAGGCTAACGAGAGTGGTTAGCCTGTCTTTAGATGGTTGGTGCAATTACTGAGTACGCATAATTTTCTTATCTAAGTTATGGTATGAGCATTGTTACACTGAATAGTCTTCATGTCATTTCCTTTAGTAATATAAAGTGTTGGGTCATCAACTTCTTTAGGATTGTTTTTAGGTTGAACAAACTCAATCGTATAAGTAGTATGACCATTTTGTAGCTCTAAAGAACTGGTAATGAATCCTGAGCCTGTGGCAATATAAGAATTTTCATTATTGGTCACTTGTGTTAGCTGGATTTGTAAAAGTTACATTTGCAGAAAATACATAGTTTGCTCCCAGTTGTACAGATACCATTTTCCATCCTCAGTATTGCATGAAAAATGTTGTCATTTTGCAAAATGCAGAGGATGAGAAATATTCCTAGCATAGCAAAAGTTAATAATTTACGCATAATAGTCCTTTTATTTACCTAAAATATAATCAGCTTCTTGATTACGACGTTTTGCATTAACGCCATTATTATTAGTTTGACGTTTTCTTATTGCTTCAGCAAGGATATTAATATTACCTGTTTCAGTAGCTACTTTTAGCAGCATTTCTAATATCTTGCGTGACTCGTCCATAATTGTAAGCGTATGATGTTAATGCAGCTTGAGCATTACGTATCGTCCAAACATCTATGTTACATGACTTCTGGCAACATTAGCAAATTTTTGTGCGGCGAGCAAGATCTGCTCAGCATCTTTTTATTAATTATCATTCCTTTTTGTACTTTTAACAATAGTGCCATCGGCCTTAGTAATTGTATCTGAGCCATATCCTGTTCTATAAGCATTTACATCCCAAGTTTTAGCTGCTAAACCCTTCAAAGTTTTTAATCAACCCTGTTGCTTGTTCAATCGCACTACCTGAAATTTTCACGATAGTTGGAGTAGCTACCACTACTACTCCAACTCACTTCCTGAGCTTGAATTGCTTGAACCGCCAGCATTAAAAGTTGGTTTAAATGAGAGGTCATTTGACTTCTCCGGCAGTGGTAAAACAATGTTTTTGCGAGGATTGCTAGATTGTCTGCCTCTGCCATTTCCACGTCGTTACTTTGTTTACCTAAGGCCAGATCATTCACACGTTTATCTACATCGTCTTTCGATTACGTTGAATGTTCCTGTTCGTTCCTCTCTATTTTCTTTGTTTTGCAAAATAGCGAGCGCTGAATTACCTGTCAATGACTTTTTGCAGATCCATTTCAAGTCTAACTTGTTCAATCTCTGCATCAATCGCATTTAATATAAGGCGAAGTTCTTTTGTGCATCTTCATTATTCACAACATTGATTTCTTTCATGCCTGTTAACACGGCTCGGCGAGCTAATAACATTTACCGACAACTTTAGAAATCGCAATTTCGCTAGAAAGGCGTTGACTTAGCATTACCACATCCGGTTCATCTTTAAGAGCCTCTAATAACCCCCGAGTAATAGGTACTGATGGTGAACTGAGCTCTGCTAAGAGTTCAGGTGTTGGCGTATCCATATTCAATGCAGTTTGTAAATTGGCGAGGGTTTGAATATTTTCTTTCAATTCTCAGGTGTAAAGTCCAACACCAGGTTTTACACCACCTTTACTGTTACCACAGCTGCTAGTTTCATGCAAGTAATGAGTTTCTTCTCACCAATAACATTCGTTAGCCATTCGGTCATTTCTTTAGGTTTTGCAAGTCGGCAAAGTAACTCCACTCACAATTTGTCGTAACGATACGGCCATTCCCTAATGGCTGACGTTTATTTAGCATGTTATAACCAGCTTTTAGCTACGTGCTTCAACAAGGTTAATGGGTTCTTGTTTTTCCTCCCTCGTTTTTGTCCGCCGATCCATAGTTTACCAGCCCGACCTTGGTTTTTCTTCAGTACTTTTCTTGGCTTTTGATTAGCATCAACCTCACTTTTTAGCAACTTCCTAGATGTTTCTAAATCTGCCATTTGTCCCCATTTGCCAAAATGTTGTATCAGCTAATTTTGCAGACATTTCTTCTACAGCTAGTTTTAAATTGGTTAAAGTCAAGCTTACCTTGATAAAAGCCCATTAGTAAGAGTGTCATAAAGCTGTGGATTTGCACGCTGAATAATCATTGCTGGTAGGCTTGCCACCGCTCCTGTTGCAGACTCAATAACGTTGCTATACAGATCCTCAAATCCTTCTGTTAAACCATTTAATTGATTTTTTTCACAGTTGTTTTTACATCAAAAATTTCCGCAAGTAAGATTAGCTTTCCAGCCTATTCCAAATTCAGCAATGCCCAAGTTATTTGATCTTGTAGGGGGAGCTCATGTAGCCCGCACCTCACCGATTTGATAATGATACGGTCGGAAAGGATTGAATCTGCTTTATTAAAATCGAAAGCACTCTTTGAGTTTGCCGTTTGAGCTAAAGCAAATGAAACCGCAATAAATAGTGGTTTCATATGAGTAAAATTGTTGTGTTTCATTGTAGTTCCTTATGTTAATTAGACCAGTCAACACTATATAAAAACTTTTTGTCCCCGCTTCAGCACATGAGTACATGGACGCCATAGCGCCTAAGCATAACTTCCATCTTCAGATGTCATGGATGGAGGGGTATCTGGAAATATTATGCATGAGTTTTGTGTGTTTGGGGACAATTGCTGCCATTTATGTGCTTTTATTTTTCCCTCTGTTACTGCTGGGGGATACCAAATTCCATTAGATTTATCCCCGCCTTTGGCAATAGGAAGGTAAACATGAGGTTGAAATGTACGAGTAATTAAATCAGCAACTTCTATGTGCAGTCACTGCAGCTGCTTTATAGTCATGCACCTGTGTGACAGTTCCGGCATCGTGGAAAATATTTCAATGTATCACCATTAGTTCGGATTTCGCATACCTGGGATTAGAGCCTCAGGATAAACCATTTCCGGCACGCCATAGCGCCATGCAAAAATCAAGACTACTGAGATAATATGGTACAAATGGCGTAGTTTGACTTCTGCAATAGTAGCCAGTGCTATTAAGTATTTGACTAATCGCACCTTTGAGGATGACCTGATGACATCCACATTTTTGAATGTTACTTGGGTGTAATTCTTTTTGAGGTGAGCGATATTCTCCTCCTTTTACACCACTACTCAGTAGCATTCATTTCATGCCATGGATTCTGTTTATTATGGTTATAACTGAAACAACTACTTCAGGAATATAGTGTTTCACTTTCATTGAGGTTCTAATTTTGCAACCAAATTTAGTACAAAAATAGCCAAAAGCAAGTGCTGACTACTTTATATTCTAAGCAGCTTTGTAGGATGCACTGGACGCCATAATGGATGCAGTATTTAGCGATGATTTCGCCGGTGTTGAAAGAACAAGTGAGGCGGATAAAGTTGCTGCAAAAAAAGGATTAACTTTCATAAAGATTCCTATTACTGAGGTTGCTGGCCATAGTATCTTTTGCCAAATCGTAAGTGCTTTGGCAACGTTCTGTTCACCGTAAATCACACTATCTTCGTAGCCTGATGCTTGGAAAAGAATCGCTGGCACTATTCCATTTTGCCAGCCATTTAATACGCCTTCATACGCTAATTTAAGTTGCTCTTGTTGTTGCCATTGAGGTTGTTTAAAAAGATTTTGAGCCTCTTGTTCTACTTGATTTGGATTGATGCTAAGCGATTTACTTATATTATCTTCCCACTTTTCAACGCTATCTATGTAATAAACTTGTTGTGCAAGATCAACTCGTATAGGGTAGTACTCAGTGGTATAGACGATAATTTGAGGCATTACGGTAGCTTTGTGCTAAAAACGCTGAAGCCTAGTGTTGCGATAAGGGATAGCTTTGAAAAGCATGGTCGTTCCTTTTACGATAACCGATAACGATTTTCCTGATAAAGCTAACCTTAGCGAAAATGTCATTGTTATGTAGCCAAAACTCTTTTTAAATTTGAGATAAATTCTCCAAAATGAAAAACAATATTTTGCTATGTGAATAAATATAGAATCTATTATGATGATTTTTGTTAGGTCGCTGTGTACAGCCCCTTAAAGCTGCACGATTCTGAAAAGCAACGCCTCACCATCGAGTAAGTAGAATCATAGCCAAAAATGTATCCAGCATTCAGAAAGGATACTCTGCAATAGCAGGAATGCCACTTCAAACTGACCTTCCAAGGGAAAAGCAAATCCCTTGGGATATCTGCATTTTCCTAAGGAATTTTTAAACTACCCGTAGGAGAATGATTATGACGTCATCCACTCACATTGAGCCTTTGAAGCTCAATCTATCAATAGCACATCTTTTGCTGCTCGTTTTAGGACATGATCTTGTAAATTATTTTTGGCAACAAAAAATAAAAGCCAAATCCAAATACCAACAGGTTACTTTAGGAATTAATCAAAAGTTTGAAGAAGAGGAAGCCTCGCTGAAGTCCAATGGCATTAGATGCGCAGGCTGAAGACTATGAGCACTATTGGTAGAGCAACGTAAGCATTGGATTAAGAAAAACAGTGCTATTTTTGCTTTCTTACTTTGTTTTTAGGAAGTGCAGCTACGATTTGTGTGCTTTATAACTATGTTATATTTTAAGCGCATAATTTGATGTGAACCCTAGGGAAAATTTAGTTTCTAGGGCCATTTTCTCCCTTTAATTTACTTAAGGAGAAAATGATGAAAGTGACTTTTCACACATCTTGCCTAACTTTATTAGGTGGAATGGAAAATTGGGTTGTTGCTTTATCTGAAAAGGTAATGCATGCTTTGGGAATTACGCCCAGCAAGGAGAAACTACAACAAGATTCTTATTTCGAGTTCCTAGTAAGGCTGGAAAACAGTACCATTTTTCAAGGTTGAGCTCACCGAGCATAAGGTCATATGCTGAATGTGAGGGTTTAATATGTTAAAAGTACTTCGATTTTTACTGATTACACAGATTTCTTTTGTCGAAATTGGGATAAGAAACGGTACTCTTGATTGCTGAAGACTTTAGGAAAGTTGGAACCTATATATAGGTATTGCTTTTCTAGGTGTAGTTGTTCAAATGACCATATGCCTCGTGAATGTAGCATTCTTAGGAATCTTACTTTGGTGGCGTTATATGGTTAGCAGGAATCTTCATTAGCAAATCTTCTAATAAAGAAGATAAGGAGTAATATGAACTTTATCTATGCTATTTTTGCTGACGATGGCAATAATGGGCAGCGTAGCATTTGTTGCTATGCGAGCTTTATTACAGAGCGCCATGCCAGAGAAGAAGCTCAGGCTGCAGAAAAGCAAGACAGCAAGCAATTAAACTTACCATTTCAGAAGTGAAACCCATTCGGGCCATTACTGAAATTTTGGATTCAATCCTTTTTCAACTTAAAATGCTAGTAGCCTTTTAGGTTATTAGCATTAATCTACTGAAACCAATTATCTGCTTATGCATGACTAATTGGCACTTTTCCCTATGGGAACAACTTCTCATAGGAGGCTGTTCCCTTTTTATTTTGGAGAACAGCATGAAAAGCCAACCAAAATCGAAAGACTTGTACCAACAAATCACAGATAAAATCGTCGCAAGCCTCGAAGAAGGTGTATTGCCTTGGCAAAAACCTTGGAGTGTTAAATATCTCCCGGTGCCTTGTAACGGAGAATCTGGCAGACACTATTCCGGCATTAATTTGCTTCTTTTTGTGGCTTTAGTAGCATTGAGAAAAATTTTACTCAGCGCAAATGGGTTACGTTCCAAGGAGCCAATCACTTAGGTGGTCAAGTTCGTGCGGGTGAAAAAAGTACGTTAATTATCTTCTATAAGCAAAACCTTATTGAAGAGAAAGATGATTCAGGCGCTGTAGTGCTTGATGAGAATGGTGAAGCTAAAATGAAAACCTCAGTGCTGATTCGTGGCCATCATGTGTTCAATATTGAACAGTGAAGGGCTTGAAGCGCATTATGAGGTTTTTGAAGAGACTCCATCATCAAATGAAGCCCGTCCTGAGTTAGATGTATTGCCTGCAAAAATGGGTTTGCCACTTACAATCGGGTACAAAATAAAGCGTGTTACATTCCTAGTAAGGATTGTATTTTTGATGCCAACAATGACTCAATTTGAGTCGATTCAAGGGTATTATGCAACATTGTTACATGAATGTGGGCACGCAACAGGGCATAAGTCACGGTTAAAACGAGATGCAATCGTCAACGGTGTTAAATTTGGTTCACCCAAATACGCCTTTGAAGAATTGATTGCAGAGCTAACTACGCTTTTACTTGTGCAGAATTTGGGATTTGTAATATCTCGCAAAATGCTGCGTATCTTGATAGCTGGATTAAAACGCTAAAAGCAGATAAAAAAGCGATTTTCAAGGCCTCATCAAAGGCTAGAGAAGCAACTGAATATATGATGCAAGCGTTTAATCTGCTGATGTCAAATTAGCGGCATAATTTATTTACTTTAGCGTTAGCAGTTTTATGTTAACGCTTTTTATTCACCCAAAGGGGAGTATTCCCTTTGGGGTTACCTCTTTTCTATTTAAATGTAGGAGTAATTTATGCCAAATTGGTGGAAAAATAAATTAACGGTTTACGGCACTGAATCTGATATTTCAGTAATAAAAAGAGAGCCTTATAGGTCAAGATGAACAAGGAAAATCGGTACTAGATTTTTAATTGTTTAACGCCAATGCCTTTCAGCCCCAAAGGACGAAAGTTACAATAGTGCAGCTGAACGTGTAAGTGACTTGTTAGCATTAGACAAAAAGCTTACTGCCAACAGATGAAATCATTGAGCTTATACATTAAATGTATTTTCTTGAAAGAAGAACATTTGTTGTTATTACTTTCTGTGTGCTCGATAAGGGAATTGGCGAGTTGTTGATTTTATTCAGTGGTTAGCCCCAACACATTTAATCAACAACGCTATCATTATGATTTCTAGCATTGGGTCAAGTTTATTTAAACAATCTAACTAAATATGGCGCAGCAGATTGCGATAACTGGTGTAAACGGTTTTGGTAAATGGAACGCCAATACAGTGTCATTGGAATTTGAGGAAACAGCACTTACATGTGATACGCCTTGGTCACCACCGGAATGTTGGTTTGAGAATTAGCACTTTATTTCGCACATGGAAATTAAACTAGAATACCTTGAACAAGGACTAGGTTTCGGTGGAGTAATTGAGAATGTTGATGGAAAATGCTATCCAGTGGTATCTCGATGATGTTGAACTTAATGCCTTTGCGCAAGAAGTCTTTGGAATGGTTCCCGATTTGAACCGCTTAGAAGATGGGGTGTAGCAATGAACTTTTGAACAAGAATTTGTCGCTTTATTCGGAAGAATCGCCTCACTCATCGCCGTTCTGAGCTGTTTTATGATTTTATTACCTTATTTGCATTGGAATTTTATCTATCCTGTATAGTGATAAATCTGATAAAGCACTAGATGAAAAATATCGATATGCAGTTAAACGCTATACTGAAGAAGAACAGAAGCAGCTATCAAAAACTATTTGTGCTAGTTGTAGAAGCTCCTAGAACAAAAATCTTATGATTTTTAGGGACTGTTTTTATGAACCTCGACCTCGGAGACCAATATCGAGCTCAATTTTTCACCCTACGCCAGTAGCAAGAACTATGGCTGGAAAGATAGTGCTGAATCAGAGTGATAGACCTCATTACAACGAGGATTTATAACTTTACAAGAGCCAACCTGTGGTTCAGGTGTAATGGTTATTGAAAGCTATAATTTTCTTGCTCGTCAAGGGTTTAATCCCTCAACAAAAATATGTGGGTACAGCCAGAGATATAGACTTTACTGCTGCGATGATGTGCTATACAGATGGTATTGTTAAATATCCCTGGTAGAAGTAATTATCGGCGATACATTAATGGATGATGTCTACTATCATTTATATACGCCAGCTCATTTTAATGGGGAATTGGTCTAATAGACTGACAGTATTAGATTTCTGAACCAGTAATTGAAAAACGTTGAAACTGAGACAGTTCAGAAATTGCCGTTTGAGATTGATTTAGAAACTGAGACAGTTTTTACTAAAAATTGCGTCTGCCTAATCGGTAGGCGCAATTCTATTAAACTCTCCTTTGAGGCGTGCAATCGTTGCCTTCGATAGTATATTTTCACCGCTTCGCGAATAGACATACCTCACTGAAATCTTTATAAATCTTGCTTCTATTTTTCAGTTACTTTATAGGGGGCGTCCTCCCTAAAGCATTTAATTTTCCTGCATTGAGTTTAGCTCTGCTTTCCCCTTGTGTCCGTTCAACAATAAAAATTCCGCCCAGCTCGGCGAATAAACCTAATAAATGAATTATTGCCATAGCCATAGGATCCCTTGCTCTTGTAGTGTCTATTGATTGATTTAATGCACGAAGCCGATTTATTTTCTAATAAAAATCGAGTGTTCTCAAGCATTGGCTTAAGCTACGCCCTAACCTATCAAGTTTTGTAACAACAAGTGTATCGCCTTCGAATATAATTAAGCAGCTCATTGAGCTGCTCTTCGCTTTTTCTCGGTTTACCAGAATGCTTACCTGAAAAATTTTTGTACAACCAAATTTTTCAAGAGCAGCAATTTGTTCGCTTAAATCTTGCTTGAGCGTACTAACTTTTGCGTAACCAATTTTTTGTCATTCTTGAACCAATGACATAAGAGAAGAAAATGGGCTTTTATAGTAACTGACGCTGATGTGTTTAAAACTATTTCAGTAAGCTTCTGTTTTCTTTCCTATCTGATTGTAATGTGGTTTAATTGATACAACTTGCTCTAGATTGATTAAAATCTCTTCGCCTTCAATTGTTTCAAATCTAATAAAAATTCATTTTTCATTACCTATTAAGTTATCTATGGCTAAATCTGATCTTGAAATAAGATTTAAAAGGTTAAATCACAATGCAAAGCTTCATGATTAGGGATTGTAATTTAACCTATTAGATTTTTATTAAGGTTTACCTCTAATAGTATTCCCTTAACCTGAGTTTCAAAAAACTCTTGTGTTTTGCTCTGTTTCAGCTATATTGGTTTCAATAAATTCTCTTTAAGAAACCTATTACATTCCATAACATAATCTTTCCACAAGAATGGTTCTTTTTAATTCAAGTAAAACGTCTCTTAATAGAAATCAAAATTTTATTTAAAAATTTCAATGTTTTTCCATTCGTTATCAATAAAATCAATTCCATATGTAATTAGATCAAGTTTATTGTTTATTTCTTTTTCTTTAACTCCTCTGATGCTCATTTTTGTTTCGTTTGTTAATATTAATTTTATTTTAAATTAAATAGCTTAATAAGTCAAGTTTTTCTTGATGAAAGTATATATATAAAAAACCAATCAATGATATCATGTAAGAGTAATATTTCTTTCTGATTAAATAAACCAAGCATTAAATTTGTATTTCCACTTGCATTACCTTTAAGAATTAATACTTATAGATATACTTTAACTGAACTAGATAAATTGCTATTCATATTCATACTGCCTGATATTGTTTAGTTATCTGCGTGTTCGAAACTAAAAGCTATGATTGATTTTATATAGGATGTTCTTGATTGTTAACGGGGATGGTAAAAAGGCCACGCAAGCAAAGCAATAGTTTGGATTTTTCTCGTTATTATCTTTTTATATGTTTAAGAATAGAAAGTATGTATTCATAACCCTATTAGAAGATTCTGCTTTTTCGTTTTTCGATTAAAAATGAGCGGTATGCTAATGGTAGGAGGGATAATGATAACAATAGAATTCATTTTTAGAGTCTCAAAACTTAAAAACTTTTTTTAGACACTTTTAAAACTGTCTAAAAACATATCCTTGCTGGGTTATTAGACTGTCTAAAAACTAAAATCAATCTTTTGAGACAAAAATCATAGTCTATTACAGACAAATAGCATCAGAAAAATTGTATTGAGTTTGAAGAGAGTTTTGGGAACAAAAGAGGTTAATAGTAGTGTGCTCACTATCAACAACTTTCCCCAAGTTTTCTAGTAATTGTTCAAGATAGATTTTTCATGGTTTGTGCCAATCAATAAAAAGTATATTTTCCGCATAGATTTTTATTTTTTGAACCATGTTATGAACATACGATCATTATTCCTTATTGGTTTCTTCTTTAATTATGCGAGTGCTCAACATTCTGAAGATTCATATGAAATACCCAAGATAGGTTGGATTTGTCACGCTGATGCCGATGATGTGATTTTTAATTCTTCCCGGTGTGTGGAAAAAGAAATGATGGTTCTCTTCTGTAATTATGAAAGATTTTTAACTGAAGCAGATATTGAAGCAGCTCAATATACGCGAGATGATATAGAAGTAGTCGATGAAAGTGATGCTTTAGAAGATAGTGAGCTATCTGACGAAGAAAAATAATGATGATTCAAAATAACGAACAATAGTTAGTTATAGTTGGCTTTAAAGGGGAAAGGGAAAAAGGGAATAAGGGCAATGTTATAAAGGTAACTTTCCTAAAGGAAAGGCTCTTATCCGAAAAAGGCTAAAAAGCTCTACACAAAAGGCCGTTCTCGGCCAATTCATAATTTCTTCCGATTGAGAAACAGTTATTCATACGCATCTTATATCAAGTCAATTTACCATAGCGTTTATTTAAGTCTTATAAATGAGTTTTATGCTTACTCCGTGTTTAATAAAATTTGGGGTAAACCCAAAAACGCTAGATAAAACCTAATCTCGAATCTAACCATAAAAACTGTCGCAAGTTGATAAAGATGGTTGATTCTCCCTTTATCAGCTAATGAGCTGTTAGCGACAGAGTTACGCCAAAAAATATTTAAACACACTATGGCAACAAGTATCAATGAGTCAAGATATGTTCCAACGAATATATCGGCAGCCTATTGAGCGCTATGCTGAAATAGTGCAGTTATTGCCTGCATCAGAATCACATCATCATGCACATTTAGGTGGGATGCTTGATCATGGATTGGAAGTATTATCTTTTGCAGCAAAAATTAAGACAAAGCTATGTACTACCTCAAAACGCTGCGCCTGAAGAACAATCTAAGCAAAGAGATGCTTGGACAGCTGCAGTTATTTATTTAGCACTGGTGCATGATATAGGTAAAAGTGATCGTAGATATTGAAATACATTTAAAGGATGGTAGTAAGTGGTTAGCGTGGAATGGAGTACCGCCTATGCCATATAAATTCAGCTATATTAAAAAGTAGGGATTATGATTTACATCCAACAATGGGAAGTTTTTAGCTCATTACCTGATCCCAAATGAAGCTTTTGAATGGTTAATTAACTACCCAGCAGCCTTTTCTGCTTTTTAATGTATGGGATGGCTGGTCATTCAGATAAGGCAGGATTATTATCAGAAATCACCCAAAAGCTGATAAAAATAGTGTATCACTATCTTTAGGTGGTGATATAACTAAAACTCGCTCAAAAACCAGTAATATCATTTACAAAACAGCTCCTTTATTGCATTGCGCCATTTAGTGAAAAACTAAATTAAAAATAAATACTCCTAAAGGGCCTTCAGATGGTTGGTACACCAGTGATGGAGTATGGTTGATGAGTAAACTGTAGCAGATCAAATACGAGCATATTTACTAGAACAAGGTATATCTGTGCCAGCAAATAATCCAAAAATTGTTCGATGAAATGCAATCGTTAGGGTATCATTGAAGCTAATGAAGAGGGAACATCTATTTGGCGTTGCCGAATAAAAAGCAAATTCAGGTTGGTGTCCTGCACAAGAATTTACGTTACTTTAAGTAAAGCCTCGAGGTTGTTTGGGGAAAAATATTGATGAGCGCTACCATTATTTTTAGGTGAGGTTACTATTGCTGGGGCAGATAAAGAAGTAAATAAGAAAGAATCTGAAATCAACTTTTTAGAAGAAGAGCAAAATCAACCTATTTTTAGAACCTCAAAATGTTACTAATCAGACTACAAGTAACGAAGAACAACAATCAGAAAATAGTGATGTTTCTGAATTCCTAATCAATTTATTTGATGAAAAATGTAACATCAACTAAAAATGAGTGTGAATTATCAGATAATGATAAAAATTCTACTATTGTTATAGAAGATGAGCCAAGTAAACTAACGTCGCTTAACGAAATATCACTACAAGCTTCAGAAATTCTTGAAAACCATGAACATACCTCAAACAATATTATGTCAGGGGAGAATTTTGTGCAATGGTTAAAGCAATGCATTACAAATAAAAAGCTAGAAATTAATAACACGACTGCAAAGTTGCACATTGTGAAAGGCAACCTATTTCTTGTTACACCTGGAATTTTTACTTTATTTCCCAACATCACGGAATGAGTGCTAAAAACAGGATGTAGAGGCATTGCAATATAGTTTCCAATCCTTACACTACACCGCAAATACCATAGAACCAATAATGACAGTGTGAATTTTTGGAAATGCGAAGTATATGGTCCAAGAAAATCATCGAAATTAGTGGGGTATTTGATTGAAAAACCAGAGTACTTCTTTGTAAGCAAATTTAGTTGATAATTTCCATTTATCTCTCATTGAGGAAAAATAGTATGTATAAAACATCGTTTGATATGTTATTAAAGGAATTTTTACACGTTATTTACGTAAAGAGACGATTGCATCTTACGAGAAAGTGATTAGACAGCTCATTCGGAATTGTAATATTAAGTATCCAGAGGAAATTACAGAAGAGGCGCTCTGCATTGGCGAAATAAATCTGTAAATCACACAATTTTACCTGTGTCATGGAACAGTTATATTCGTCATCTCAAGGTTATATACAAGTTTGGTATGGACTCAGGCCTACTCGTGTTTGAAAAACTCCATTTAATAAACTTTTCTTTACGGGCAGGAAAAACCTAAAAGAAAGTGTATAGCCAAGATCAATTACATAGACTAAGTTTTGAAATAGAACGAACGCAATTTACCTAGCATCTTGCAACCACTATGGTTTACAAAAGCTCTAGTTATGACTTTTAGATGTACGGCAATTAGACGGTCACAACCATGTAAATTGAAAATTAAAGATATTGATTTAGTGAATCGGACAATTCATATTTCTCCTGAAATTAACAAGAATCATGAATATCATACATTGCCTATTTCTAGCTCGCTTTATCCTCATTTAGCCTATTTATTAAATGAATTAAGGAAGCTAAAGCAACCCACTAACTCGCAGTTATTCAATATCAATCTTTTTTCCAGTAATGTTCGGAGGAAAGGATTAGAGATGTCGAATCATCAAATTAGCTATATTTTTAGGGTTATTTCAAAATATACTGGAGTAATTAGTTCACCGCATAGATTTCGACATACCGCAGCAACTAATCTAATGAAAAGACCTGAAAACCTTTACATCACAAAGCAGTTATTAGGGCATAAAGATTTAAAAGTAACATTGTCATATATTGAAGATGATGTAGAAGTCCCACGGGAATATGCAGATCGTTTGTAACCTTACCGCATTGCTTTTACAACAAACAAAAACTGAGTAAAATATAGCTCATCTACGACATGGCGTGTGTAGATGGCTAATATGCCGAGTTTTGAGAACGGTAAAGTTATATAAATTGTGATTTAAAATCCCTCGCCTTTCGGGGCGTGCCAGTTCAAGTCTGGCCTCGGGCACCATTTAGTTGTATAAACTATATAACAAGTTACCAAATATGCGGAATAGCTCAGTTGGTAGAGCACGACCTCTACAAGGTCGGGGGTCGCGAGTTCGAGCCCGTTTCGCCCATTTCTTACAATAGAAAAATAAATGATAGCACCTTAAGGTGCTATATCATTTTTATGATTTAATAGATATTACGTTATTTAGCAAATGCACAAAACGTTTTTAAAGTTATAATTTGTACTTATTTAAAAGCTGCTCGAGTATTCGTTTTGTGCAATAACTTTATGTCTAGCTATTCAACATTCCTTCCAACGCTTCCTGCATCTCTAGCCATTCTAGCTCAATCTCTTCTACTTTCTGTTTTGCAGAGATCTCGCTGGTGAGCGTTTCTGTCAGTTGTGCTTTATTTTCCGCTTCGTACATTTCACTGGTTGCGAGTAGCTCTTCGGAGCTTTATTTAACATTACTGTTGCCTTTTCTAGCTCTTTCTCAAGCTGAGTAATACGAAGTGGAGCGGTTTGTTGGCGAAGTTCTGCCTCTAAGCGTTTTTTGCTCTCTTATGATCTTTGTGCTGAAAGATTACCGCTTGCATTCACAGTTTCATTTTGACGTTTCTTCACTGTTAGCGGTCAAATTTTCTACTTTTTGCAGAAGCTAACGCAAAAAGCATTTTGTTCGTTTAGCCATTTTTGATAATCTTCTAAATCGCCTTTAAATTCCTCCGACTTTATGGTCGTGCACTAAATAAAAATTCGTTCACGGTGCTCCCGTAATAAGTGACGATCGTGCGAAACTCACCACGAGCGAGCCTTCATAATAGGTTAACGCATCAGTGAGGGCTTGTCGCATTTCTAAATCAAGGTGGTTGGTTGGCTCATCCAATAAAAGTAAATTCGGGCGCTGCCATACAATTAAGGCAGTACCAGACGAGCTTTTTCACCGCCCGAGAAAAGATCCGACCGCTTGTTTCACTTTTATCACCTTTGAAATCAAATCCCCCTAATAATTGCGTAACTCCTGTTCCGTTTTCAGGAGCCAACTTTTTCCAGATGCCAGAGAGGGCTTTCATCAAAACGTAGCGTATCAACTTGGTGCTGTGCGAAAGTAGCCCAACTGCACGCCTTTTGCGAGTTGCACTTGCCCTGACTGAGCTACGATTTCCGCCAGCAGTTTAATCAGTGTGGATTTACCCGCACCGTTTCGCCCTAAAAGCCCGATGCGAGAACCTGGTACAAGGTTAGTTTAACCGATTTCAGCATCTGTTTTATCGCCATAACCCGCCTCAACATTTTCCATCATCAATAGCGGGTTTGGTAAGCTCAATGGTGGACGGAATTCAAATTCAAACGGAGAATCTGCATAGGCAGGGGCAATCAGTTCCATTTTTCCAAGGCTTTAATACGGCTTTGAGCCTGTTTTGGCTTTAGTGGCTTTTAGCTTTGAAAGCGGCCGATAAAACTTTGTAAATGTGCCACTTTGCGTTGCTGTTGTTGATAAGCTGCATTTTGTTGACTGATTTTAGTCGCACGCTGAATTTCAAACGAGGTGTAATTACCTGTATTCATTCAATTTTTGGTGCTCAATATGAATAACGTGGTCTATGATTGGATCAAGAAAATCTCGGTCGTGGGAAATGAGTATGAGCGTGCCACGGTAATTGGCGAGCCAGCGTTCCAGCCAAATGACGGCATCCAAATCCAAGTGATTGGTTGGTTCATCACAGCAATAAATCGGAACGACAAATTAGTGCTTGTGCTAAGTTTAAACGCATACGCCAACCGCCCGAAAAAGATTTCACAGGAAAATTGAGTTGTTCGGTGCTAAAACCTAAGCCATTTAATAATGTTGCAGCACGAGATTGAATAGTCCACGCATCAATGGTGTCTAATTGGGCATGTGTGGTGGCGATTAAATGACCATCGTTATCGTAGTTAGCTTGTTCCGTTGTGCCATGAGTTGTGTATATTCACGGTCGCCTTGAATCACATAGTCGATTGCTGAAATATCTAGTGCAGGTGTTTCTTGTTCACCCATGAAATTGCCCAGTTTTTTTCGGCAAGCTAACTCTCACCGCCTTCTGGTTGTAATTCATTTTTAAGAGTGCAAAAAGCGAAGATTTTCCACAACCATTTTTACCGACTAGCCCCACTTTTTGACCTGTGAATAGTAGCGGAAGTGTTTTCAAAAAGTGTATTTAAAACCGCGTTTTAAAAATTAAATCTGTATCATAATAAATTTTGATCTAAATATGCTAAAATTATTAGAATATTTTTAGCATAATCAAAGAAGAGATGTTTGATTCATTCGTTTTACAATTTGTTCTATATTGAGCAGTCATATGGTTGTGTAATAGACTTGACTTTAGCCTTCGTTGCAATTAATAATCTATATCTCAAATTGAGATTTTTACACAACAAGTAACACCTCTTAGTTAATTTTACCTTTTAGGAAACACTATGAAATTCTCTAAAAAGCACTCTTTCTAGCAACAGCATTAACCTCTGCATGGTGCTTGCAGGCTGCCAAGCACAATCTAATGTCTTGGTATTTAATACGCCATCTCCAACATCAACGTTTAATACCAATAACCAAACCGCATGCAGTGAGCGTAAATACGCGCGATTTACGTACTTCACGCGAAGTCTCTTCACACCAAAAATGGCGAGAGTGATCCGTTTAACCTCAAGTCCTGAAGTAGTGCAACTTTTACAACAAGCGGTACAACAAGATTTAATGCAAAAGGTTTCCAATTAGTGCAAGGCTGCTAATGTCGAACGTCACTGTGAATGTAAAACGTTTCTTCGCAACGGTTGAACAAGGCAATCTTCGCCATAAACCAATGCGGAAGTAAATGTTGATATTACCGTTCAAGGTGCGAAAAGGTAACTTCAATAAGTCCTTTAATGCTACCCGTGGTTATGAAGGTGCGTTGGGAGCAGACAATAAAGACATTCAAAAATCTTAAACCAAGCCTATCAAGATGTGATCAATCGCCATTTATAATGACAATGAAGTAGCGAATGCGATTCATCAATATAAATAAGAAATTAATATCTGTTGACCATACTTAAAGACCATATCTACCCATGTGGTCTTTAAGTTATATCTGATAATTTGAAATCACTTTTTAGCGGCAATTTTTATTACACTGATTCATACCCAATATCTTCCAAACTAGGACTATTCGCCCTTGTTTGGCAAGTTCATCACAAATTTCATTTTCACGATGCCCTGAATGTCCTTTTACCCAGAGTCCACTCTATTTGGTGGCGTTGAATTTCTGATTCAAAGCTATCCACAAATCTTTATTTTTACTGGTTTTTATCGCTGCGTTTTCCAGTCATTTTTCTTCCAGTTGAAAATCCATTTTTGAATACCGTTCTTCATATTGACTATCAGAATTTAGTATGACCATACAAGGTTCTTTACATTGATAAAGCTTCAATCACTGCACGCAATTCCATTCGATTATTTGTGGTTTGAAAATATCCCTTGCTCACTCGTTTTTCTCGTGTAGTTGGTAGCGTAATAAAATCCCTGATACCGCCTTTTCCTGGGTTGCCTAAAGCAAGAGCCATCAGTAAAAATTTCAACTTTTTCATTTTACTTTTTACATACAAAGGGCGTGTTTCACACGCCCTCACATTATTGATTTTTATAATAAATACTATCTTTATAATTATTTACTACCCAATTGCGTACTACTTGATTATTCGCAGAGATTAAACCTGTATCAGTGTAAATTGCTAATTTTACCGCGAGTGTCTACGATATTCAGGTTACGCATCGTTAATTGACCGATACGATCACTTGGGAGTAAACGGCATCTTCCACTTTTTCCATACTTAAGCGCTCTGCTTCGTAAGTTAAGTTCTGAGATTCAGTATTAAGAATCGTGAAGTCGTTACCACGACGTAATTCAAGTGTTATCGTACCAGTAATCGCTTTCGCTACCCAGCGTTGTGCGGTTTCACGCAACATTAATGCCTGCGGATCGAACCAGCGACCTTGGTAAAGTAAGCGACCCAAACGTAAGCCGTTAATGCGGTATTGTTCGATGGTATCTTCGTTATGAATACCTGTTACCAAACGTTCGTAAGCGATGTGTATAGCGCCATTCCAGGAGCTTCGTAGATACCACGAGATTTCGCTTCGATGATACGGTTTTCAATTTGGTCTGACATACCCAAACCGTGGCGACCACCAATGCGGTTTGCTTCAAGGATTAACTCACTGCATCGTCAAAACGTTTGCCGTTTAAGGCAACTGGCACACCTTCTTCAAAAGTAACGGTCACAGTTTCAGGTTTGATTTCAACAGACTCATCCCAAAATGCCACGCCCATAATCGGTTTTGACGATTTTCATTCCAGTGCTTAATTCCTTTCTAAGTCTTTCGCTTCGTGCGTTGCACCAAGCATATTTGAGTCGGCTGAATAAGTTTTTCTACTGACATTTTATAGTCGAAGCCGTTTGCGATTAAGAATTGAGACATTTCAAAACGGCCACCAAGCTCGTCGATGAATTGGTTATCTCAACCACGGTTTGTAGATTTTAATTTCGCTAGTTATAATGCCGTAGCGGTAGAAACGCTCTATGTCGTTACCTTTGAACGTTGAACCATCACCCCCAGATGTTTACATCATCTTCTTTCATTGCTGCCACAAGCATCGTGCCAGTCACCGCACGACCAAGTGGTGTGGTGTTGAAGTAAGGGATGCCGCCTGTTGAGATATGGAATGCACCACATTGAATTGCCGCAATCCCTTCGTGAGCTCAATTGTTGACGGCAGTCAATTAAACGTGCATTTTCTGCACCATATTCCATCGCTTTTTCGGAATTGCATTGTAATCGTCTTCATCTGGCTGACCTAAATTTGCTCGTAAGCATAAGGCACAGCACCTTTTTACGCATCCAAAGTAATGCTGCTGATGTATCTAAACCGCCTGAGAACGCGATCCCCACTTTTGACCCAATGGGAGAGATTCTAAAATTGTTGCTGACATACAAATTCCTATATTTTGAAATGAATGGAAATTACCAATCGCAAACGGTTGCGAGTAAGTAAAAACTGACATATTCTATTAGAAAACAAATTTCATCTAAAATTTAGCGAAAATCGACTACATAAAATGAATAGAAAGAGTCTCAAAATGAAAAAACTTTGTTATCCGAAACGATAAAATCGGCGATTTTTATGGTTTGCTTTCCCGCTTTTGATGATGCTCAAACAATCGTCACCAATGTTGAAATTACCGCACTTGTGCAAAGCTACACTGCACCAATTGCGGAACTTTTGCCCTTCTATTGATAAGGTCATCATTGATGCCTCAAATACAAAAGATCCTGTGGCATTTCAAAAACGTATTACAAGCGGTCAAAAAGAGCAATTTGATGCCGTAATTTCATTTGTCTCTGATTGGTACAACGCTAAACTCACGTGGAAAAAGTGAATTCATTATCGCCTGCACCCGCAACAAAACTATTTCAATTTTTATATAACCATCGCTTAACGCAACGCCGCTCACAATCGGCAAAAGCGGAGTCAGCATACAATTTAGACTTAGCCTCGTGCATTTTTAGAAAAACAAGGTATTCCTGTTGTTGAACCTTCTGTGCCCTATTTGTAATTTAGTGAACAAGAGATTGCCACACAAAAACCAAATTATCAAAACTATTAGGCATTTCAACCGCTTGCAAATGGGTCTTTGTACATAGCTCTACTGGTGGTTCTAGCAACCAGTCTTTCGCTTGAACAATATGCGACATTACTTAATAACTTAACCGAACACTTTGATTGCCAAGTAATTTTAACCGCGGGCAAAGGCGAGGAAGAACGAGCAAAACGCATTGGCATCTCTACTCACGCAAAATGCCGCAGTTTATGCCCAAAATGATGGCTTACAAGATTTTTAGTCGTTCGATTGCCTGTGCCGATCTTTTTGATTGCAGGCTCAACAGGCCCGTTACATATTGCAGGGCGTTAAACGTCAACTATCGGTTTCTATCCGAGCAGACTTTCTGCCCAACCACAACGTTGGCGACCAATTAATGCAGAAGGAAAACATCTTGCCTTTATGCCACCGTTGGCAAAAAGATCGTGCTTCACAAATGAATTTAGATTGATTTCAATTGAAAATGCCCTCAAAGAGATTATCCCTTTTTGTGACAAGAAATTTGGGCAAAAAGCCTAGTTCTTTCAATGGTCTAGCCAAGAGAAATTTGTTACACCAGACCTCTTTATTAGCCTACAATATATCCATTCACATTATGTTTAAAAAAATTCTGCTTTCCTGTTTAGCTCTACCAAGTATCACATTGGCACAATCTTACGTTGTCTATGACTTTACTCACGATCGCGTACTTGAAAGTCACGATCCTCATTCTTCTCAACCCATTGCTTCTGTCACTAAATTGATGACGGCAAATATCTTTTTAGAAAAATAATAAACAGAAAAACTGTATGGCGTCTATTACACGTGACGACGAGGATACCATTAAAGGTACAAGTACAAAATTACCAAGAAATACACCGATTTCATGTGATGAATTATTAAAAGCAATGATTGTCCACTCTGATAATTATGCTGCTCACGCTCTTTCTCGCTCAGCAGGAATAAGCCGTGCTCAGTTCATTCAAAAAATGAATGAAAAGGCTCGTCAATTGGGGATGACAGCAACCCACTTTAGTGATAGCTCTGGTTTATCAAGTAGTAATGTGTCTAGTGCGATGGATTTGGTGAAATTGGCGAAATACTCGTTGAAAAAGCCTGAATTACAAAAATTATCGAATGAAAGAGCAACGCTTGTGCAAGTGGGCAATCGCCGTGTATTTATGCAAAATACCAGTGCATTAGTGCGAGAAGAGATTTTCGATGCCGCATTGAATAAAACAGGATATATTCGTGAGTCGGGTTACAACTTGGTGTTTGTAACTAAACATCGTTGTGGTAATAATGCGACCATTGGCGTAATTAGTTTGAATAATCGTAGTTCTGCCAAGCGATCAAATTTTACGAAAACTAAGCTAGAACAATATGGTTGTGCAAGCTATTTCACAATCATCATTTTTTTCAGATAATGATGATTCATAATCTATGTACTAATTTTTATTTTTAGCCCTTTGAAAAATGCCGAGTATAGCTCCATTTGATCTGACGTAACGCCAAAAGGCGTAAATTGTTTAATTTTTAACAGAGGATTTGAATATGGTTTTTCGTCCATTACACGATAAAGTAATTTTTAAAACGTGAAGAAGTAGAAACAAAATCAGCAGGAGGTATCGTTTTAACTGGTTCTGCAGCAACCAAATCTACCCGTGGTAAAGCAATTGCTGTGGGAACAGGTCGTTTATTAGAAAACGGCAAATGTTCAGCCTTTAGCGGTAAAAGTTGGTGACGTGGTGATCTTTCAATGAAGGTTATAGCGTGAAATCAGAAAAATTGATGGCGAAGAAGTGTTAATTCTTTTCTGAAAACGATATTTTAGCGATTGTAGAATAATTAAAAAGGAATATAAAAATGGCAGCAAAAGACGTTAAATTTGGTAACGATGCACGCGTAAAAATGTTAAAAAGGCGTGAACGTATTAGCAGACGCAGTCAAAGTAACTTTTGGGCCCTAAAGGTCGTAACGTTGTTTTAGATAAAAGCTTTATGGTGCACCAACCATCACTAAAGATGGTGTTTCAGTAGCACGTGAAATCGAATTAGAAGATAAATTCGAGAACATGGGTGCTCAAATGGTAAAAGAAGTCGCCTCTAAAGCAAACGATGCAGCAGGGTGACGAGTACAACTACCGCAACAGTGTTTGCTCAGGCTATCGTAAACGAAGGCTTGAAAGCAGTTGCAGCGGGGATGAACCCGATGGATTTAAAACGTGGTATCGATAAAGCAGTTGCCGCAGTGGTAACCGAATTAAAAGCGATTTCAAAACCTTGCGAAACCGCAAAAGAGATCGAGCAGGTGGGTACAATTTCTGCAAACTCTGATGCAAACTGTAGGTCAATTAATTGCTCAAGCAATGGAAAAAGTGGGCAAAGAAGGCGTATTACCGTTGAAGATGGCACAGGTTTTAGATGATGCATTAGATGTAGTGGAAGGTATGCAATTTGACCGTGGTTACTTATCGCCATACTTCATCAACAAGCCTGAAGCAGGTACCGTTGAATTAGATAGTCCATACATTTTATTAGTAGATAAAAAAATTACGAACATCCGCGAAATTTTACCTGTGTTAGAAGCGGTTGGTGCAAAGCAGGCAAACCATTGTTAATCATTGCTGAAGATATCGAAGGCGAAGCGTTAGCGACTTTAGTTGTAAACACAATGCGTGGTATCGTAAAGTGGCTGCCGTTAAAGCCCCTGTTTCGGTGATCGTCGTAAAGCAATGTTACAAGATATTGCAATTTTAACTGCAGGTACTGTGATTTCGGAAGAAATCGGTATGGAGCTGGAAAAAGCGACATTAGAAGAGCTTGGTCAAGCAAAAACGCGTGTGATTACTCAAAGATAACACCACCATCATTGATGGTGTGGGTGATGAAACTCAAATCAAAGCTCGTGTTGCTCAAATTCGCCAACAAATCGAAGATTCAACTTCAGATTACGATAAAGAAAAACTTCAAGAACGTGTTGCAAAATTAGCAGGCGGAGTGGCTGTTATCAAAGTTGGTGCTGCAAACCGAAGTTGAAATGAAAGAGAAAAAGACCGTGTGATGATGCACTTCATGCGACTCGTGCAGCAGTAGAAGAAGGTATCGTACCAGGGGGCGGTGTCGCATTAGTTCGAGCAGCAAGCAAAGTGGCTGAAGAATTAAAAGGCGATAACGAAGAACAAAAATGTAGGTATCGTTTAGCACTACGTGCAATGGAAGCACCACTTACGCAAATTGTTACTAACGCAGGTGAAGAAGCTTCTGTTGTTGCTCGTAATGTAAAAGATGGTAAGGGTAACTACGGTTATAATGCTGGTACAGAACAATATGGCGATATGTTAGAAATGGGTATCTTTAGACCCAACGAAAGTAACTCGTTCAGCATTACAATTCGCAGCTTCTATTGCAGGTTTAATGATCACGACAGAATGTATGGTAACCGACTTACCAAAAGATGAAAAAGCTGACCTAGCTGCTGGAATGGGCGGTATGGGTGGAATGGTGGAATGATGTAATTTCTATTTCTATAGTAACACCCTGAGTGAAAACTCGGGTGTTTTTATAGGGACATAGTAGATATCAACTTTTTCTACTAATAATCTCAGTTACTGTCCTCGCCATTCTCAAATTCACTGGAACACTCTCAAAAATTAGAACGGAATGGATTGATGTCTCAACCCATCGCGGCGAGTATAACGAGCATAAACTGTGAGTTTTTTTCAGGTTTAGAGAATTGCATTAAATCGGTAAAAATTCGTTCTACGCATTGTTCGTGGAATTCATTATGCTCACGGAAAGAAACCAAATATCGCAAAAGTTTTTCACTGATTTAACCGCTTGCCAACATAGTGAATTTGCACTGCCCCCAGTCTGGCTGTGAGGTAATCGCAAATTAGATTTTAACAGGTGACTAACTAGCGTTTCTTTCTACTATTTCATCTTCTGCAATATTTTCTAAATACTGATCTCGAAAATGTGTAGCTCTCAATTTGAATCTCTTGCTCATCAATACACTCGCCTGCGAAATTCACAATCAGTTGGTTAGTGTAATCGGCTAATTTGTGAATTTTCACCGAAACTTGACCGCTTGCACATTGGCTTTAAATCTCGTAATTGTTTTGTTCTACCTCTTCGATTGAAGCTAAAATTTGGTCTGATTGAAGCTGTTTAAACAGAGTTTAAAAACTCTTTGATTCGATTAAATTTTCGCTTTTAAAATCAATTTCACATCAGCGATTGCGACTTGTGGTAAGCCATGTGGGTTTTAACCATGAGAGTTCGTATGAAGTCCATACATCCGCACCTTTGATTGAACGGTTGTTGCTCTACAATCCCCAAACTTCACGATTTAATCGGCGTGGTACGGGTTGCAAAAGTTGAAGCATCATATTGACTTTTTGTATTCAGTATTTTGCCCAAGTTTACAGGGCAGAAAGAGATTTATCTTGATAGTTCATAACATTTCCTCACAAAAATAGGCAGGAAGTGTAGTATTTTTGATTTAAACGAGAAATGAGAAAAACTTATAATAAAGGCAATTTTTAGCCATCACATTTTGTTATGGAAACGGTCTTTCTATTTTATCAACCAGACAGTGAGCAATGGTAAAGCAGGTAATCAGCAGAAATAACTCAGAAAAACATAAGCGGTAAGATCTGGCAAATTGTTTTGCAACATACCGCTTTTATTTTTGGTGATCGTTCGCTAATCACCCTTCACCTTCAGCCAAAATATCACTGACAATCGCAATCCCTGCACTTGCACCCAATTCTCGTTGCACCCTGCTTATCATGGCTAATGCAGTTTGTGTATCACGAACGCCACCTGATGCTTTTACACCGATTTCGCCAACGGTCTGTTTCATTAACGACACATCTTCCACGGTTGCACCGCCTTTGTTAAATCCTGTTGAGGTTTTCACGAAAGCAACACCAATTGCTTTGCAGATTTCGCACGCTTTGACGATTTCTTCTTTGGTGAGTAAAGCAAGTTTCAAAAATCACTTTAAGCGGTGTACCTGGCAGGCATTAAAACACGGCTTGAATATCAGTCTTGCACTTTTCTCCCACTGATTCGATTTGATCCAACCCAACGTTAATCACCATATCAATTTCACCCGCACCCGCTTGAATCGCTTGCTCGGTTTCAAAGGCTTTAACAGTGCTTGCATTTGCCCCTAGAGGGAAGCCAATAACGGTGCAGATTTTCACCGATGAACCCGCCAGTTTTTGCTTGGCAAGTGGAATATGACAAGGATTGATGCAGACAGAATAGAAGCCATATTCAAGGGCTTCTTCACAGAGTTTTCAAAAATATCTTGTTCTGTTTTTTTCAGCTGTGAGTGCTGTATGGTCGATATATTTGACAAGTTGAGAGGCGTTCATAAAATCTCCTGTAAATGAAAACAACATTGCCCACAATATACGCCAAGAGGTTAAATTTGCAAAAGATTTTACAATCTTAACCACTTACTTTTTCTTGATGAATAAAAAAATGTGACGCAGTTATCATTTTTGAAGTTTCACTCTGCTCAAAAACATCATCTTGCTATAATCCAAAAGGGTTAATTAATTTCGAGGTTTGATATGAGTGAAACAGCGATAACCATTGGCCTGCTTGCCCTTGTTGCTGTAATTGGACTTTGGGTAGGGCATTGGAAGATCAAAGGTGTGGGGCTTGGTATTGGTGGCGTATTATTCGGCGGGATTATCGTTGCCCACTTCACCACGCAATACGGTATTCAGCTTGACAGTCACACGCTACATTTTTGTACAAGAGTTTGGGCTTAATTTTGTTTGTTTATACCATCGGCATCCAAGTCGGCCCAGGCTCTCCTCTTTGCGTAAAATCGGACTGAAACTAAAACGGCTTTTTGCGATTTTTAATTGTCGTGCTTGGTCTCGCTTACGACCACTATCATCTACAAACTCACTGGTATTCCGCTTGATGTAGCTATTGAATTTACTCAGGTGCGGTAACCAACACTCCAGCACTAGGTGCAGGGCAACAGGTTTTAACCGAGCTTGGATGACAGGCGTAACTCAGCACAATGGGATCTCCTATGCAATGGCGTATCCTTTCGGGATCTGCGGTATTTTACTCTGTATGTGGCTACTTCGTCTCTTCTTCCGCGTAAAAATTGATGAAGAAGCACACAATTTCATCAAAGAGAATGGGCAAGATAAAGAGACACTCGACACCCTTTGTTGTGCAAGTCTCCAACCGCAATTTAGACGGCATCAATTTAACTGAAAATCCGTCGGTTTAATGAAGAAGATGTCGTTTGTTCACACCTTAAAACGGGGCGAAGAAACCTTTGTGCCGAAAGCAGATAGCGAAGTGCGTTTAGGCGATGTGTTGCATTTAGTCGGGGAAACTGGCTCACTATGCGACTAATTATTACGATGAGGTGGATGTGCCAGTACGACCTCAAGCGGAGAAATTCGTGCTGAACGTGTCGTGGTAACCAACGAAAAAGTGCTCGGTAAAAAAATCCGTAGCCTTGGCATTAACCAAAAAATATGGCGTGGTAATTTCTCGCTTAAATCGTGCGGGAGTTGAGCTCAGTACCAACTGGAAATACAACACTTCAATTTGGGGATGTATTACATATGGTGGGATGTGCCGATGTGTTAAACAACGCCATTTCAGTTATCGGAAACGCACAACAAAAATTGCTGCAAGTACAAATGTTGCCTGTATTTATCGGGATTGGTTTAGGCGTGTTGCTCGGCTCATTGCCGTTAAGCATTCCTGGTTTCCTGTTGCGTTGAAATTAGGGCTTGCAGGTGGCCCGCTTGTGGTTGCTCTCATACTAGCTCCGTATTGGCAGCATCGGCAAACTCTACTGGTTTATACCGCCAAGTGCTAACCTTGCTTTGCGAGAAATCGGCATTGTACTTTTTCTCTGTTGTTGGCTTAAAATCAGGCGGAAGCTTTGTTGATACACTCACCAACGGCTCAGGTTTAGAGTGGATGGGTTACGGCATTTTCATTACCCTTATCCCATTATTGATTGTCGGTGTGATTGCCCGTTGGTATGCAAAAATGAACTATCTCAGCCTTTGCGGTTTGCTTGCAGGTTCAATGACCGACCCGCCAGCACTTGCTTTCGCCAATGAAATGAAAGAAGAAAGCGGTGCTCAATCCCTTTCTTATGCCACTGTTTATCCGCTAGTGATGTTCTTACGGATCATCTCCCGCAATTGATAGCAATATTGTTGTTTGTAGCGTGATTTATTAATGAAAGCGGTCGATTTGTAAAACTATTTTGCAAATCAACCGCTTGTCTTTACGCAATTTTTCTCTTAAAACGCTCTATCCTTCACCACTCTCAACGGCTGCATATCGCTATTGCCCATAATCACGCGGCTTGGATCAGAACGTAGGCAAATTCCCGCCGTAGTGACCGCCAACGGTGAAGGTGCAGATTTGCAGGTATTGATCTTCCACTTTTTGGCAAGCACCAGAGTTGTTGGTAGATATTTTTCCTGTTGCCGAATTGACCATTGGTACGTCAAGAGTCTCGCTTTAGTTTTCACCGAAAAGAGTCACATTATCACCGCGGCGCCCTGCAATCGGTTTTTGGGCGTAGCCGTTTTTGAATCAGATCGGTGTGAGTTCAAAACTCGGCTTCAAGTAAATAGCGATGATTTGGGAAGAGCGACCAGAGCACAGGGCAAAATCGCTTTGTTGCTTGAATCGCTGTCCAAAGTGGCTCATATACCAACACTTCTGGGACGCAGTAGCACATCAATTAACCGTACTTGATCTTCGGGGTAACCAGTGCGAATCGGCGGAGCAACTTCCATGCCTGTGGCATCTTCGCGGAGCTGTTCAAGCATCGTTTCCCACGCCCACGTTTTCCAAACGGTTTGCACCTAAATTATTATCATCGTCAATCAGCTGACCACGTTTGTCCCAATGCAGTCCCTTCTGTGCCGTGAATAATTTTGGCCTTTGAAACCCGGCTTGCAACAAAGCTTGATCGCATAAACATCGCGTGGTAATCTTCCCTCATCATCGTGATCTTGTAGAATGTGCACAAGTGGAGCTGGCTTGGCTATGTTGCCAGCAATCAGCTAAGGCGTTGCGTAAGCCGTCCGCTGGGTTTTCACCCTGCAAATTTTTCCCGCATTTCCGACCGCTTGTTTCGCCCAACGGCTCATAATATCGCCTGCTTCAGCGTGGCAAGAAGCGGAATCGGCGTTGTACTCATAAACTTTCAGCCCGCGCTCGCTCATACAAAATCCAAACGTCCTGTGATGGTTTGATAACGACGATTTTTGCCAAGAGAGCCGCAAGCGTGGCCAAAGCAATTTCGGAATGTTGAAATATTGCAACAAATTATCATCTTTCAGCACTTTATCGGTGGCGTGCAGATACATCAAATGCAGTTCATTGGTCGCATGAATCAGCTCTTGTTGAGCACTTTCAGACATCGCAAAAATAGCGATATTGGTCTGGAATGGCTCACTTTGTGCCCGCCCATTGCTTTGATATAAGCCGCATCAAAAGGAGCATTTTTCGTTGAGCCATTTGCCATCAAATTGTCCGTGATTTTCCACGTGTCGAGCTTGAAGGGCAAGTTCGGTCGGTTTTGGGAAAGGTTGCGAGCTCAGCAAATTCGGTGTCATCGGTTTGAATCATCCAGCCGAGAATGTGAGTGTCGTTGAAAGTATCGTGCAGAAGATAGCCTTGTTCGGTAACGCTCATCGGCAATTCACGCGTCCATTGCTGGCCGCTTGGAAGACGGGAGTGAATAACATTTTGCTCCACAATACGCACCCGATCTTCCAACACATCGGTAATAATCGCCACGTGCCCTGTGTGCTTGAACTCGCCCCCTTCCCTGCCAAATTAACAATGCACCGCTTGTGGTTTGCGTTTGCAGCCATTGAGAACGCCTGCAACGGCAATAAGGCATCGTTAACCACTTGGCGAAGAAAAACGTAACGAGAAAATCTCATACGCCATTCCCCACATCGGCAAATACCATGCCGTGATTGAGATACAAATAACGGCGGGCAAACTCCACGCACTGCCATTTGTAGCCCATATATCCTCGCCCGACATAGCTACTGAAACGCCGCATCATTGGGAAATTCCTTTTTCATCGGCAGTGTTGTAATCCGACGAATAAATCGCAACCCACCCGGGGGCATAACCAAGCAAGCTACCAAAGGGATCGTGGGTGGTGATGTTAGGGAACGGTTCGACATAAAACCCAAACAATAGAAATAATTGGAGTTAGTATAGAACTTTTTATTTGCTTACTGCTTTACGCTGTTTTTCCAACAAATTAACTAGATATCATTAAGAGAAAATTTCCAACTGAATTTTCGGAAATATTCTTGAGATTCTACCAAACAGGTGTATTCTAATGAAATAATTTAGAGACACATAACCTTATTTTTGAAAAAGATTGGTTTCAAATAACAGGCTGAAAATTTTCACCACTTGAACAGTATAAAGCAATTATCTTTTCATCAATGATAGAGGCTATTTATGTATTTATTAGTTGGTATTTTCGTCATTTTTCTTATTGTAGTAATGTTAGTATTAGCCACTTTTTATTCCGCCGGAGTAGTGAAAACTAACGAGGTATTGTGCAAATCAGGCGGTAAACAACATCTTACGGTAAAGATACGGTACGGTAACGTTTACATGCGTCTCTCTTTGGTTTCCTGTCATCGGTAGCACCATTGTGCTTCCTGTAGTCGGTAGTTCTCCATCAAGATTGATAACTGCTGTGGCCCATGGCCATTTAGAACGTTTGCCGTTTGTAGTGGGATATCACCGCATTCTCCGCGTGCTAGATTCCCATGAAAGCGGCAACAACGTGTCAGATTTCCAGATATGAAATATCTGAGTTAGTGGATATTATTCAAGGTTCGGTGCGTTTCGAATCGCTTTCTAGCCGTAACTTGAACGATATTTTGCAAGTGCGTTCAGAATTGGGCGATGACTTCACCACAGGCGTAAAAGAGCAGCTCAAAGAGTTGGGGGATTGAACCAGTGGATATTGAGTTACTGGATATTCGCGATAGTGGTTCTTCCCAAAGATTTTCAACATTGAAATCAAAAATCTTTATTGAGAAAGAGAGGCGTGTAGAGTCGCACGCAATCAAAAAGAAGCACGATTGCGAAATTGAAGCTTCAAAAAGAAGCGGACGTGAAGCGTCAAGAGGCTGAAAACCGTGGGTTTAGAAACCGTAGAAAATCAACGCGAGGTCGCTGTTTCTAACGATAAGCACAACAATTAGTGAAGGAGCAGAGAAAATCACTAAAGAACGTGAAATGGAAGTTAGCGTGGCGGAAGTAAAACAAACGAAATCTTGAAGATGTGGAAATCGTGAAAAAGCAGATCAAGAAAAACGCACCCCAAGAAATTCAGTGCTGAAGCAAAACAAAAATGGCGTAGATTATTAATTCTGAAGCAGAACGCCAACACCAAATTTTGCTGGCAGAAGGAAAAACAAAAGCCTTCTTAGCCGCGGAAGCCTTGCTTGAAACGAAAGACAAAGAAGCCCAAGGTCTGCGAGATCGGTGTAGCAGAAGCAGAAGCCAGAACAAAAACTTGAAATTTCCTTGGTTTCAGGTCAAATTGAGTTAGCGAAAGAGATCGGTGGCAACTGAGGGATACCAAAGCTACTTAATCAGTATTCGTCAAATTGAAGCGAAACCAAGCCATCGGTATCGAGACAAGCGAAAGCACTTTCAAATTCTGATATGAAATTCATCATTAACGATGAAAAGTGGATAGAGGTATTCAGCGTGTGGGTGAACTATTCAGCTCCACAGGCGGCACCAAAATCATCGCAGCAACATTGGAGGATTAAATCAATCGGAATGGAAAAGCGTTGATTGGGAAGTTTTTAGGCAATCAGAAATTAGATAACACATAATTTTATAAAGGAGAAAGAAATGGCAGATCCGCACATTAAATCCTGATGGATTTCTGGGGATTATCTTACTGCAATCATTTACCGCTCAGGCTTTGTCTTAGGACACTTGCAATATTCTTGTTGCCTTATCAATCTGAAATAGCAATAGAGGATTGATTAGTGTGGGTACTATGCTTGCTCATCTTTGCATTTGTACCTCAAAACAATTTTCGTCTTATTTTTCAATTTGCTGCATGGATAGAGGTTACTTTTTGTTTCATTTTCAACCTGCACAATGATTGCATGGGAGCAATGTTGCTTGTAATTGGAGGATTAAGTTATAAAGAATATTTCTGTTTTAGAATGTTTTGGTTTTAAATGCTCATCCGATTTTTGTTGCTATACTTTTGGTTTGTTTTTGTTTTGAGCAAGCTTGTAGTCCGAATTTTCTCAATCATTATTGGCATTTTATTACTCATATCTCCATATTCAAAAATGGCGAATGCCGTTGCACTTTGATATCGGAGACAAAAACAAAATATCAGGTTTTAGACTTGACGTATTCTATTAAGCGGTAGATTTTGACAAAAATTACAAAAATCTTACCGCTTTTCTGTATAATTCACGCAAACGTTTGCTTTTTATTTTACTCAAAAGGATCAAAGACACGACCACAATCGGAACAGCGTTAAGACCGGAATGCAACTAAAAGTAATGATGTTAGGCTCAGGCGAATTAGGTAAAGAGTCGTGATTGAACTTCAGCGTTTAGGGTGTAGAAGTGATTGCAGTTGATCGCTATGAAAATGCACCTGCTCAGCAAGTGGCACATCGAGCATACACCATCTCAATGCTAGACGGACAGGGCATTTGCGCAGCGTTGGTCGAAAAAGAAAAAGCCTGATTTCATCGTTCCAGAAGTGGAAAGCCATTGCGACTGATACCTGTAGTGGAATTAGAAAACGAAGGCTATAACGTGATTCCAACAGCGAAAAGCAACAAACTAACAATGAACCGTGAAGGTATTCGCCGTTTAGGCGGCTGAAGAATTGAGGTTAAAACCTCGCCTTATCACTTTGTAGATAATTTCGATGCGTTCAAGCAAGCCATTGCAGAAATTGGTATTCCTTGCGTGGTCAAACCGATAATGTCTTCTTCTGGACACGGGCAATCGATTATTAAATCAGCCGACCAAATTACGCAAGCGTGGCAATATGCTCTCAAGAAGGTGGCGTGCAGGTAGCGGGCGTGTGATTGTGGAAGGGTTTATTCAGTTTGATTATGAAATTACGCAGCTCACAGTTCGCCATATTCACGGCACTTCATTCCTTGCCCCGATTGGGCATATTCAGAAAAATGGCGATTATCAAGAGTCTTGGCAGCTACAAGTCGCGAGCGAAGCGGCTCAACGCAAAGCTCAAGAAGTAGCTGAAAAGATCACCTCAGCACTTGCGGTCGTGGTATTTTCGGCGTAGAACTTTTTGTTTGTGGCGATGAAATTATTTTTCCAACGAGGTCTCTCCTCGCCCACACGATACGGGTATGGTCACAATGGCTTCTCAAGAACTTTCCCAGTTCGCCTTACATGCTCGTGCAATTTTAGGCTTACCTATTCAGAGATCTATCAAATTAGCCCAGCAGCTTCTAAAGCGATTGTAGTGGAAGGTAAATCAGATAATGTTACATTTGGAAATCTCGATAAAGTGTTAGAAGAAATCGGCACAAATATTCGACTTATTTGGTAAAGGTAGCGTAGATGGTCACCATCGTATGGGCGTGATTTTAGCTCGCGATGAGAATACTGAAAAAGCGAGAGAAAAAGCCTTTGCGAGCTTACTATAAGTTAGACATTCAATTATAAAATTCAGGCGGAGTGTAATTCGCTTTCCCTTTTCATTCGTGAAAGATTTGCAAAAAATGCTATATTTCACCCGCTTGATTATTTATTACGGAGAAAATCTTCAATGGAACTTAACGCTTTAACGCCTTGTCCCCAATTGATGGTCGTTATCAAGACAAAGCGGCAGCCCTTCGCCCTGATTTTTAGTGAATTTGGTCTATTAAAATATCGTGTTACAGTCGAAGTGCGTTGGTTATCAAAAATTAGCTGCACATACACAAATTCAAGAAAGTGCCAGCATTATCTGCAGAAGCAAGCAACTATCTTGATAGCATTGTGGCAAACTTTTCTATTGAAGATGCAAACCGTATCAAAACCATTGAACGCACCACCAACCACGATGTAAAAGCAGTGGAATATTTCTTAAAAGAAAAATGTGAATCTTTACCTGAGCTTCAAAAATCAATGAATTTATCCACTTTGCTTGTACATCAGAAGATATTAACAACACCTCACACGCATTGATGTTAAAAACGGCTCGTGAAGAAGTGCTATTACCAGAATGGAAAAAGTGATTGATACAGTGGTTGAGCTTGCGGAGCGTTACAAAAACATTCCATTACTTTCTCGCACACACGGTCAGCCAGCCAGCCCAACAACCATCGGTAAAGAGATGGCAAACGTGGCTTACCGCTTAAAACGCCAATATAAACAGCTCGAAAATTTAGAGATCTTGGCTAAAATAAACGGTGCTGTAGGTAACTACAACGCTCATTTATCAGCTTATCCAGATATTGACTGGCATACTTTCAGCCAAGAGTTCATCGAACAATCTTTAGAGGTAACTTGGAACCCGTACACTACTCAAATTGAACCACACGATTACATTGCAGAATTCTTTGACTGTGTCGCTCGTTTCAACACTATCGTGATCGACTTCGACCGAGATATGTGGGGCTACATTGCATTAAACCACTTCAAACAACGCACTATTGCGGGCGAAATTGGTTCTTCAACCATGCCTCACAAAGGTAAACCCAATTGACTTCGAAAAATTCCGAAGGTAACTTAGGGCTTAGCAAATGCAATTATGAGCCATTTAGGGTCAAAAATTACCAATCTCTCGCTGGCAACGAGACTTAACTGACTCAACCGTATTACGTAACTTAGGCGTCGGTTTAGGCTATGCATTAATTGCGTATGCTTCAACTTTAAAAGGCATTAGCAAATTAGAGGTAAATGAGCAGCATTTACGTAATGAATTAGATCAAAACTGGGAAGTGTTAGCAGAGCCAATTCAAACAGTAATGCGTCGCTACGGCATCGAAAAACCGTATGAGAAATTAAAAAGAACTCACCCGCGGCAGACGTGTAACAGGCGAAGCAATGCGTAAGTTTATTGATGGCTTAGCCTACCAGAAAGCAGAAAAAAAGCTCAAAGCTTAAAGAGATGACACCTGAAAGCTATATTGGCTATGCGTGTGGAGCTGGTTGAGAAACTTTAATAAGTAAAAACTCTAGAGAGAATTACCGCTTAAAAATTAGGGCACCGTAGTAGAAAAGAGGCAAAAGCCTCTTTTTCAACACTGATAAGGAGAAAGGAATAAAATTAGCTTTTTCTATTTACTCGTCTAATCGTTTTAATATTTTATATCTGTAATACAATTTGTTTTTGCTAATTCTCTCGCCAGTTTATCGATATGTAAAACATCATCAATGTCTTGAATATCAATTGGTGCTATATTTTCAATAACACTTCGATTCACATTTACAATATCCGTAAAACGGATCTGCTCATTTAAAATGCATCAACAGCAATTTCATTTGCAGCATTCATTGCGGTAGTTGCATATTGCCCAGCAGAGAAAGCATCAATCGCTAATTTAAGATTTGGATAACGTTCAAAATCAGGCTCAATAAAGGTTAATTCTTTAGTTTAAAAATCAAGTGGTGGTACACCCGCATTGATGCGATCAGGGTACGCGCCACATGCTGTGCAATTGGCGTGCACATATCAGGATTTCCATTTGAGCACTACTGAACCATCAATATAACGAACCATCGAATGGATTATGGATTGCGGATGAATAATAATTTCCATCTCTTCTGCGGCTGCATTAAACAACCAACGTGCTTCAATATATTCCAAGCCTTTGTTCATCATTGTTGCACTATCAACAGAGATTTTTACCCATCGACCAGTTTGATGAGCAACGGCTTCGAGCTGGTGTAATCGCATCAAATCTCATTTAATGGTTTAGTACGGAACGGCCGCCTGAACCTGTTAAGATAATTTTGCCCACACCAAGCTCTGCAAGCGGGCAAAAACCGATCTTATTTTTAGTGCTTCCGCAGGCAAAGATTGAAAATCGCATTATGTTCGCTATCAACAGGCAAGAGTTTTGCACCTGACTTTTTCGCTTCATCAATAAAAATCTGCCCGCAAGTGACCAGCGCTTCTTTATTTGCAAGTAATACTCGTTTCCGCTTTAACGGCAGAAAGTGTAGGCAAAAGTCCCGCAGCTCCAAACTAATTGCAGCCATTACGCATATCCACTTCGAGGGTGAGAGCAGTTCCAAAGTGCTTTTGCCCAGCTAATACTTCCGTTTTGATGTTAAGTGTTATGAGGTGAGTTTTTGAGTTGTGCGGCTGCATTTTTCATCATCTAATGCCGCAAATTGAGGGCTGGAATAATATGCATTGTGCTGCCATTAACTCCACATTTTTTCCGCCTACTAACGCAAAAATTTGATAATCAGACGGATTATTTTGAATGACCGAAAAGGGTGCTTTTGCCAATGGACCCCTGTCGATCCTAGAATAACGATCATAGTAAGTTACCTTCAAGAAAAAGACAGGGCATTTTAGCACAGATAAGATTAGTAATACCAATGACCATAATGTACCGCAGGGTAAATCGCTAGGAACAGCAGGATAATAATTTACTTCTCTTTTACGTGTATCACTTTGATTCAGAGCTTCTTGCTGTACAAGGTGGTTTTTATCAACAGTATTTTTCGTATTAATACGTTGTTGATATGCTTGAACAGCTTGCACATCCATTGGCGCAGAGCTTTGTTGTTGAGGTAATGAACAAGCAGAAAGTGCCAAAAATAGTACCAAATAACATTATGTTTTTCATTTTTATATTCCTTTTGGTAAACACTTATTAAATTAGTTAGTGGTATCAATCTCTTCAAATGATTTCACTAAATCATCAATTGCTTTCATTTGTGAAACAAAGGCTTCTAATTTAGAAAGCGGAAGTGCTGATGGGCCATCACATTTTGCATTGTTTGGATCTGGATGTGCTTCTAAGAAAAGCCCTGCTAAACCAATCGCCATACCTCGCACGTGCAAGTTCTGTGACTTGATCTCGACGACCGCCAGAAGCTGCACCAAATGGATCGCGGCATTGCAGTGAGTGAGTCACATCAAAAATCACAGGGCAACCCTAGAGACTTTCTTCATAATGTTGAAGCCAAGCATATCCACAACTAAATTGTCGTAACCAAAAGTTCGTTCCTCGGTCGCAAAGAATCACTTTGTCGTTACCACACTCTTTCGATTTTCTCTACAATATTTCCCATCTGACCTGGGCTTAAGAATTGTGGTTTTTTCACGTTAATTACTGAACCTGTACGCGCCATCGCTTCAACTAAGTCGGTCTGGCGAGCTAGGAAAGCGGGTAACTGGATTACATCTACTACTTCCGCAACAGGTTGGCATTGGTGGGTTTCGTGCACATCAGTGATGATATTCACACCGAATGTATCTTTTAGTTCTTGGAAGATTTTTAACCCCTCTTCCATTCCTGGTCCACGGTAAGAGTGGATCGAAGAGCGGTTCGCTTTATCAAAAGAGGCTTTAAATACGTAAGGCACGCCCAATTTTTGCGTAACTTCGCATATTTTTCACACACACGCATCGCCATATCACGGCTTTTCTAATACGTTCATTCCACCAAACAGGGTGAATGGCTTGTTGTTCGCAACTTCAACGTTGCCGACTTTTACGATTTTATCGGTCATTTTTTAGTCCTTACGGTAATAAAATATGGAAAATTAGTGTAAAACTATCTCTTTGCCTTTTTGCTCAAGCTGCTTAATATCCATCTTTATCATCACCGCAGAAGGATCATCAGGGCATTGATCAACGAAATAGCTTAAATCTTCATAAGCTGCTTGGGAAGCAATCCATCGTCGCAAAAATCATCCCGCGATCGCGAATTTCATACGGGTCATCAGGCGAGAAAATTAGGCGGAAGTTTATCATTTCTAGCACTTCGGAATCTTTGGTTAATGCCATTTTTAAAAGAGCGTTTCTACCCGTTCTAATAATTCAAACGGCTCAGCTCGGCGAATTAAAACTGGTGTAACCAACACATCAACCATTGGTGGTTCGCCATCGAGCCATTTTTCTAAATCTTCAATGCTTAAAAACTTACCGTCTGCTGGGTTGATAAAAGCGTTTCTTGGCGACCATCATAGTGAGTAATTTCCGCACGCAAAATGATTTGCGTAGGGAAATTCACCGCAAACAGCGGAATGCCACATTTCGCCGCTAAATGAAACAAAATCGCTGCAAAAGAGACGGGCATTCCTTGCTTAGTTTGTAAAACTTTATACAACACCAAATTATCGCTGTTGAAATAGTCGGTGTAACGATAAGAAAAATTTCATTTGGCAATAAATCACATCTAGCAATTGATGCAATCTATCAAGCTCACTTTTTCGGCGGTAATGATTGGTCTCACCTTGCGTACCAAAGCCGAAGTACGTGCACTACGTTGGCGAGGTGTTACGCTTTCATCCACAATTCCACCAATTCTATCCATCTCTTCATACAAAAACGTCTGCAATTTTTCATCACTTATGGTGGTTTTCGGCGACTCCAGTTCTTGCAAAATTTCGTTAATAATATCGTCCATTTTGTCCTTCTTTTTATTCTTTTACTTTTCTAGCTTTATTTCTCAGCCTTAGTAATACGATCTAAATTGGCATAATCTTGGAAAGTTTCAACCGCTTGCCAATGATTTTGTGCGGAAAATATGTTGCACATAGCGTGCTTTGTTGCCAACCGTGTTCTAAAAATAACGCCCCATTTGGCTTTAAATAAAGCGGTGCATTTTTCGATAATCTTTTGCAAATCGCTCAAACCGTGATTATCTGCCACCAATGCGGTTAAAGGCTCAAACCGCACATCGCCAATCTGCAAATTTTCATCTTCCGCATCAATATAAGGCGGGTTACTACAATCAAATCGAACTGCTGATTTCCTAATGTGGAAAACCAATCGCTTTGCTGAAAACGAGCATTTTTCAATCTGCAACATTTGGCGATTACTGTCCGCAAAGTACTACCACTTCGGGCTTAAAATCGATACCTAACACTTGTGCTTTTCTGCTTTACTCAGAAGCTAGTGCCGGTGCAATTGCTCCTGTCCCTGTCCCCTAAATCTAAAATTTGCAAACTTTCGATTTTTCCAACCGCTTGTTTGCCAATCTAATGCGACTTCAACCAATCGCTCCGTATCTCACGGAGGAATAAGGGTTTCAGACTGAAACTTTTAATGGCAAAGACCAAAACTCTTTTTCACCCTAAAATATACGCCATTGGCTCGCCTTTTGTGCGGCGTTCCAAACATCTGATTTAGCTTATTTTGCTCTGCTTTTATTCAACTCTGTTTCTCCAAATGCAAAATCGCAGAACGCGAGCGTTTTGTCACCGCTTGTAATAGCAAGTTCGCATCTAATTTTCGCATTCAGATAAGGATCTTGGCTTAATTTTTCGGTTAATAATTGCGGCATAAGTTAGCCAGTCGGAATCAAGTCATATTAGATTTAGTCAATAAAGAATAGTGCTAGGATAGCACACTCACGCCTAAATAAAAACCTAGCACGAGGCTAGGTTCTATTTATTGAAAAAGACTACTCTTCGGCAAGCTCAGTAAACATCATTTCAAGTGAAAACATAGAAAAATTACCAATAAGCACGAGCACCGATAACGGTTACGTTATCGCGAACACGGCTTGATTTGTTGTCATTGGTGAAGTTTTTGATATGGTTACTCTGCCATTCTACGAACGCTTTAAATTTTAAGTTCATTGGTTTGAGGTAATCGCTAAATAAGTAGTATTCAGAACCAACCATAAACTGATTATTACGGCGTTTAGTATCATTTTGACCAGATACTGCATTCAATTTATTTTCTTTTATACGCACTACATTGTATAGCACACTTAAATCGTCGGTTAATTTTTGTTAAGTGGTCAGTTTTATTTTCGATATTTTATAAATGTAAAGTATATCTCTTCAACACCCTTATCGAGGTGACAAATAGTTTTTAATATTTGATGTAAAAGTATTGATCGTACCGCTCTTGACTTACAATAGTTTACATTTATAGTATGAGCCAAGTCTCTGAGCCCTCAAAAATGGAATCCACTATGTCAAAAACCATCGTCATCAAATTCGGTACAAGTACCCTTACCCACGGCGGTAAAAAGCCTTAGCCGCCCTTATATGTTGGAGCTAGTAAAAACAAATTGCCGAGCTTCATCAACATCATCGTGTTATTGTGGTTACCTCTGGTGCAGCCGCTGCAGGGCGTGATTATTTAGGCATCCAGAACTGCCAAAAACGCTTGCTTATAAACAGATGCTTGCTGCGGTTGGGCAAAGCCAGTTAATCCGCACTTGGGAAAATCTTTTTGATATTTATGGTATCAATATCGGGCAAATTCTCTTGACCCGTGCTGATATTGATGATCGCGAACGTTTCTTAAATGCTCGAGATACGCTCAATGCTTTGCTTGAACAAAAATTATCCCTGTTATCAATGAAAAATGACACCGTGGCAACCGAAGAGTTTAAAGTAGGCGATAACGATAATTTATCTGCTTTAGTGGCAATTTTTAGCTCAAGCTGATCAGCTCTATTTATTAACCGACCAAGAAGGCTTATTTACAGCCGATCCTCGCAAAAACCCAAATGCAACATTACTCTCTGTTGTCGAAAAATTACACCTGAAATTCGCCAAATTGCAGGCGGAAGCTCAACTAGTCTTGGCACAGGCGGAATGAGCACTAAAAATTATTGCCGCTGATATTGCAACCCGTTCAGGGTGTAGAAACCATTATTGCCTCTGGTTCACGTGAAAATGTGCTGATTGATTTAGCCAATGGGAAAGCGATTGGCAGTAAATTTTTGGTTCAATCCGACCGCTTGGAAGGGCGTAAGCAGTGGCTTTTTGCCGCCCTCAAGTAGGAAGTATTGTGGTTGATAAAGGAGCTGAAACCGCATTATTGCAACACAAATCGCTCTTACCTGTTGGGAATTTTTAGAAGTCAAGGTGAGTTTGCTCGCGGTGAATTGAGTGAAAGTATTCAACACCGAAGGGAAACCTCTGGCACTTGGCTTAGTTCGCTACGGTGATGAGGCTTTACGCCGTATTAAAGGACAAAAATCAGCTGAAATTGAACACTTTACTCGGCTATGAATTTGGTATGGTGGCAATTCATAGCGATGAAATGGTGGTTTATTAGGAAAACGTATGGAACTTGGATTTGATGTGATTGCAATGCTTTTTGGCGTTGCGACAGTTTGCAGGTTTTATTGATGCGATTGCGGGCGGTGGAGGGTTATTAACCATTCCCCGCCTTGCTTTCAACAGGCTTGCCACCTGCCGTTGCTTTAGGTACGAATAAATTGCAAGCGTGCGGAGGTTCGTTTTCAGCTTCGCTCATTTTGTTCGCAAAAAGCGGTCGATTTAAAACAGGTTGCATTGCTGATTTTATTAACATTTATTGGTGCTGCTCTTGGTACGATTGTAGTGCAAAAATATTGATGTGAATGCATTGAAAATCGGCTTGCCTTTTCTAATTTTTGCTATCGGCATCTATTTTTATTTAGCCAAAACATTGGCGATCAAGATCGCAAACAACGCATCAACTACCCGCCGTTCGGCTTTACGGCGGGAATGGGATTAGGCTTTTTACGATGGTGTTTTTCAGACCCGCAGTCGGCTCATTTTACACACTCGCTTTCGTGCTTTTGCTTGGGTTTAATCTCACCAAAGCGGTTGCTCACGCTAAAGTATTGAACTCACCTCTAACTTCGCATCGCTACTTTTCTTCATTTTTGGCGGTGCCGTCGTGTGAAAATTGGCTTTATTATGCTTATTGGGCATTTATCGGAGCAACATTGGGGCGAGAATGGTAGTAACTAAAGGCAAAACACTAATTCGCCCAATGTTAGTGACAATTTGTTTATAATGGTCGCCAAAATGCTCTATGAACAAGGATTTTTGGATAATGAACCAAACAAAACGTATTGAAATTTTAACAAGATTGCGGAATGAAAACCCGCATCCTACCACTGAATTAAATTATTCTCACCTTTTGAATTGTTGATCGCAGTCATTCTTTTCTGCCCAAGCGACAGACAAAGGCGTGAACAAAGCAACAGATAAACTTTTCCCCGTTGCTAATACGCCTGAAGCGATTTTTAGCCTTTGGGCGTTGATGAGCTTAAAAGAGTACATCAAAACCATTGGGCTATTTAATAGCAAGGCGGAAAAATATCATCAAAAACATGCCGTGATTTGATTGAAAAACACAATGGCATTGTGCCCGAAGATCGTGATGCGTTAGAGGCCCTTGCGGGTGTTGGGCGAAAAACCGCCAACGTGGTGTTGAATACCGCGTTTGGTCATCCAACCATTGCAGTTGATACGCATATTTTCCGTGTTTCGAACCGCACAGGTTTTTGCTCCTGGGAAAAACGTGGTTGAGGTGGAGAAGAAACTACTGAAAGTTGTACCTGCTGAGTTTAAAGTTGATGTGCACCATTGGTTGATTTTTGCACGGTCGCTACACCTGCATTGCCCGCAAACCCCGTTGTGGCTCGTGCATTATTGAAGATTTGTGTGAGTATAAAGAGAAGACGGATATTTAATAAATATCCTCATTTTAGATCTTTTTGAAGTTTCAAGATAAGCTTTTTGAAATATCTAATCCCTCATTGACTAAAAAATTAAAGGGCTGAATATTTGATATTCACCCCTTCAACGTTCAATTAACAACCTATTTCGCAGAATATTTTCTTAAAAATCGCATAAAAGTTCATCTTTAATTTTCAATTTTTTTCTTTTTTTAAGTGTTTCAACTTCCTGTTGAGTGGCGAATTCAATATTCGCTTCTTGGTTTTTAATTTTTGATCGATTTCATTATGTTTATCAAATAAACGAGCGAAATGAGCATCTTCGTTTTTTTCAATTTAGTAATCAAATCACGATATTCAGGAAACATAGTAAACTCCTTAAATTAGATTATTAATAGATTTAATTTCCATCCTACTCCTTTTGATTTAATTTTGTAGTGAAATCTCACAAAATTTTTGAACTAGATCACAAAATTTTTACCCACTTCTACTACGACAAGCGGAAAAATTTAACGGTATAATGTAAAACTCAACTATTCAAGAGGCAACAAGAATGCGATACAAAAGCTCTCTTTACTTTGTTATTTACCCTATTAGTGGCAATGCTCTGTCTGATTGGAAGAAAAATCAATGATTTAGATTACACATGGGGCCCCTTTAAAATTTACAACATATCTCTTTTCACTGAAACAGGCGAATATCAACCCAATATTCGCCCACTTATGGTGAGCCTAAAATATGATAAGCCTGTGGATGGACGTGATTTTGCTATTTCTATCGCACGTTCTTGGGCACGTTTAGAAATCAAACTTTCCAACCAAGAGGCGATAATCGACCGCTTGCGTAGAACGTTGCCCGATTTAAAAACCAGGCGATATACTCTATTATGTTGCGTTGACTGATCGTGGTTTATTTTATCGTTAATAATCAAGTTATTGCAGATGAATTTGACAAAGCTACCAATGATGCCATTTTAGCTATTTGGCTTGATCCAAAAAGTGGAGCTAAGCCGCAAATTGATTGTGAAGAAAACCAATGGTTCTCAGAAATATCTCATATTGCTGAGAACGCTCCCTGAAGATTCGGATGAAATCAATGTCGTTTCACCATTGCTGGAAGAAAAATAGCAAAGCCAAATCCTGAGCTTTCAGATAAAACTGCTACAACGGAACAAGTGGTCGATCTTGAGTCAGAAAAATGTACATGAAAAAAAGTGAAAAATGCACAAACAACCAGTTGTTGGCATGCCTGATAAAAGCCATTATTGAGCCAATGAAAAGTAGAGCCAACGCCTGAAACTAAAAACTGCACAAGCGGTTGAAAATGTAGCTGAAGTAACGACTGAAGAAGGCAGAAAAACAGCCAGCTCAAGATGCATCTAAAAGCCCAGCAAGACAGAACCAAAAACAGAACCGAAAATCAGAAAACAAGGTTGATCCTGAAAATCCCAGAAATCGACATTCGTCCCGATTGAAGATCCCATGCCTGAGAATATCAGAGCAAGTTAAATTATGCCGACTGAATGGTCGGCTTTTTATCTATTTGATCCCGTAGGAGAAAAATAATAAAAGACACTAAAATGCAATATCCAAAACTTACCTTCATTGGCACAGGCAATATGGCTTGGGCAATCATTCAAGGCTTATTAAAAAGCGGTTATCCTGCCAGCCAAATCATCGCTTGCAACAAAGAGCAACCAAAACCCGTCGCAATGAATTACAAGCGGTAGGGTATTGCGACACAATTTACCAATCGTGAAGCAGTTGAGTAGGCGGAGGTTATCGATCCTAGCCGTGAAAGCCACAAATGATGGTGGAAGTTTTGCACTGAATTTGTGAGATATTGATTTTCTCACAAAAATCGTTATTTCGGTGGCAGCTGGCATTTCTATCGCTCGTCTTGAACAGCTTTTACCGACCGCTAAAAACATCGTTCGCACTATGCCAAATACGCCTGCGTTAATTGGAGAAGGGTCTAACAGGCTTATTTGCAAAATCGTCGGTGAATCCGACCGCTTGTCAATTGGCGGAGCAGTTGATGTCTGCCGTTGGGCAATGTCATTGGGTAGATGAAGAGCATAAAATCAATCAGATTATCGCACTTACAGGTTCAAGCCCCTGCTTACTTTTTCCGCTTTATGGAAGCGATGCAACACTCTGCAGAAAAAATGGGGTTTTTCTACTGAAGATGCTCGCTTTTTGGTACAACAAGCCGCTCTTGGCTGCCGCGAAAATTAGTGCAAGCTAATCCCGATATTCCACTTTCACAGCTGCGTGAAAATGTGACTTCAAAAGGTGCGTACAACCGCAAAAAGCGTTGGAAGTTTTCGAGCAACAACATTTGGCGGAAACTGTTGAGCAAGCAATGCAAGCGGCTATTTCACGAGCTAACGAAATGGAGCAATCGTTATGATCACACTTTCCTCCGTTTAAATGGGCATCTTTTCAACTTTTTCGGCTATTTCTGTGCTTATGGCGTGATGTTGCCATTTCTGCCTGTTTGGCTCAAACATTATGGATATAGTGCAGAAATGATCGGTTTAATCGCCTCCGTAGGTTATATTTTTCCGCTTTTTAGGGTGGGATTACTCGCCTCACAACGGGTAAAACATGTCGATCATCTCATTCCAACCGCTCGTGGTTTAACTTGGCTGAATTCGCTGTCATTCCGTTCATTTTTCCTCTTTGCGGATAATATTTGGGCTGCTCTTTCCGTTGTTAATGCTGTTTTCACGCTATTCAACGCTGGGGCGATGCCAATCGCAGACAGTATCGCGTCCATCTGGCAGCAACAGGTGGGATTAGATTATGGTAAGTCTCGCTTTATTTGGCTCAATCGCCTTTGTGGTGGGCTCACTGAGTTGCGGCTATTTGGTCGGCTTTTTGGGTGAAAGCTCGGTACTTTTCATTTTCGCTGGCTTTATGTTATTGCTCGCCTTTGGACAATCATTCAAGCCTTTCAATTGCGTTACAACAAAATAGAGAACATCACGCAACAAATTCACCAAGTTCTTGGGAAATTTTTCAAAGAACCGACTGCTTGCCGAATGCTAATTACCGTTTCGCTCATTTTAGGCTCGCACGCTGCCTACTACACTTACAGCACGCTCTATTGGTCATCACTTGGTATTTCAACAGAAACAATTAGCCTACTTTGGGGCATTGCAGTTGTAGCGGAAATCTGTATGTTCTTCTTCGCCAAGCACTTTTTAGGCAGGGTTAAAATCCACTGTTGATGATGATTGCCGCAGCAGTAACCATTTCTCGTTGGATTTTACTGGCAAACATTAGCTGATCCAATGCTGTTTATTTTTGAGCAATGTTTACACTCATTCAGTTTCGCAATGACCCATTTTGCAATGATCCGCTATATTTCAAGCCAAGAAGTCGAGAAAATCGCCAAACTGCAAGGGCTCTATTTTGGCTTATCAAACTGCGCCATTGTTGCCATTTTCACTTTTATTTCAGGCTTGCTTTATCAATACAATCCAAGCTATATGTTTATTTTGATGGCAATAACAGTCTTGCCTCTATCTCGTGCCCAAAATAGCAACGAAAAATTAATGCATAAGCCAGTTACGTAACATTTGCTTGCCGTGTTCAGTAATAAAAGATTCGGGGTGAAACTGCACCCCGTAAATTGGTAGATTCGCATGTTTGAATGCCATTAACACCGCTTGATCGCAAACTGAGGTTGCAACAAGCGGTGTTTTTCAAGAGAATTCTGCGAAATTGCCCATGAATGATAAAAGCCCAATGTTGAAAACTTTCAGGCAAACCATCAAACAGCGGATTCTCTTTTAAGCTGGTTTAATGGGCGCTGTTGCCCGTGCCGAACTTCTGCAAGGTTATAGCTCCCCACCAAAAATTCCGCAATGGTTTGATGCCCCAAGCAGACACCTAAGATAGATTTACGCTGAGAATAACGTTCCAACATCGCAAAATTATTCGGATAAGCCCGCGGCACATCAGGCCCTGGCGAAATCAGAATATGGCTAAAATTTTCCACTTCATCCAAATCCAATTCCTCACTAAAGATAATCTGCATTGGAATGTTGAGTTCACGACAAATTGGACGGAGGAGATCCACCAAATTGAAAAGGTAAAAAGAATCGTGGTTGTCGATGATAAGTAATTTTTCATGATTCCTCTTTCTCCACCAACAATTCCAATCTCGCTGTATCCAAATCATTCTGTATAAATTCGACTTGCGGCACATTTTGGCTGGCTTTAGTTGAAAGCTGCTGGAAACGTTCAACTTTACCAAGCACTGTGTCGCCCAACCAAAAGCAGTGACTGTTTGATTGTACTGATTATTTACGGTATTTAGCGTGTTGCCAAGCTTACTCAAACGTTCAGCAATGGTACACACTTGGTTATAAATATCACCCGCTTTTTCGCTGATCTCACGGGCTTCGCTGTTACCCTCGTTCAATTCGCCAAAGGTTTGCGACTGCGTAAAAAATCGGCATTAGCGTGGTGTACGAAACCAAAATCACATTACGTTCATAACCAAAGTTAAAGAGCTGCGGATCGTGCTTCATTGCCTCAATATAAGCAGGCCTCAATCGGCACGAACATCAGCACAAAAATCAGGGCTTTTTCACGCCTAAAAGTGAGCTATAATTTTTCTTGGAAAGCCCGTCAATATGTGCCCGCAAAGAGCGGCAGTGTTCATCGAATGCTTGTAACACTTCAGTTTGATTTTCGGCACGAATTGCTTTGTCATATGCTACCAGCGAGACTTTGCTGTCGATAATTAAATGCTTTGTTATCAGGCAAATGCAATACAAAGTCAGGAGCAAAACGCTTGCTCCTCTTCATCGCGAAAATTTTCTTGAGCACATAATGCCTCATTTGCCAATAAACCCGCCGATTGCAACGCACTTTCTAGTTGCACTTCACTGAGTTACCTGCGATTTTATTGTTGCCTTCAAAAGCAGTTGCCAAATTTTGTGCTTTCTTCTGACATCGACACACCAATTTGTAACACTCGCTTGATCTCTGCTTCCAAGTTTGCCGTGCCTTTAAGCGACTCGCTATGTACTTCATTCACACGTTTTTGGAAGCCTTCGATTTGCTCTTTAAATGGTTTGAGTAATGCATCTAATGAGGATTGATTACTTTTGAGCGAAAAGTTGGCTTTTTCTTCTAAAATCTGTTGAGCCAGATGTTGAAATTCCATATTCAACTGCTGTTTACCTGCACAAGTGCAGTTGTTGCTCTTCAAAAATTTGCCTGTTTTTCGTTTAAAGTCGTGCGTAATTCAGTCAGTTCATTCTGTGATTGAGTGAATTGTCCATTCAAGCGTTGGCATTCTTGTTCTTTTGATTCAAACGTTGATGGCTAAAAGAGCGTTGTTCTTCCAAGCTCTCCGCTCGCTGTGATGCCCCAATGCGCTCTTTCAATCTGTTGATGTCTCTTGCTGATCTTCCAACTGAGCTGATTGATCAATTTTCGCTTGCAAGCGGTGAATTTCGCCTCTTTTCGCCAATACGATTTTCCGCATTTTTCAGAGCGAACCTTATATTGTACCGCCCATTGTTCTACCTGTGATTTTTCAGTCGCGCTGTTCTGCCTTTGCGAAAGTTGGGCAAGTTGAACTCTCTGTTCTGCCGCTTCGTTTGCTAAGCGAGAATGCAGAAAAAAAGAGGGTAATGGAAAGAAACTGAGTAAAATTAAGCCGATATAGAGCCAGATTGGATCGATTGTCATAGATGCTAAATGTAGGGCGAACCCTCAGCCCGCCAGTTAAAAGAAATGCAATGGCAGACTGAAGTCTGCCTACCAAATAAATGATAGAAAAATTATAGATTTAACGCTTCACGTTGTGCTGCAACCAACTGGTTAATCCTTGTTTTGCAAGGTCTAACAAACGCAATAATTCATCGTGTGAGAACGGTTCGCCTTCTGCAGTGCCTTGCACTCAAACCATTCTGCCATCTTCAACCATTACCACGTTCATATCGGTTTCCGCATTTGAATCTTCCACATATTCTAAATCACAAACCGCTTCGCCATCCACAATACCAACAGAAACCGCAGCGACTAAGCCTTTAAGTGGGCTGGTTTTAAGCGTACCATTTTTCGACTAAGTGAGCAATGGCATCGTGTAATGCACACAAGCACCAGTGATAGATGCAGTGCGTGTGCTCCATCGGCTTGAATAACATCGCAATCCACGGTAATAGTGCGTTCGCCAAGTACTTTAAGATCGACCACTGCACGTAAAGAGCGCGCGATTAAACGTTGAATTTCCATCGTTCTGCCTGTTTGCTTGCCTTTGCCGCTTCGCGTTGTGTGCGAGAGTGCGTCGCACGGCAACATACCGATATTCCGCCGTTACCCAGCCTTGTTGTTGCCCCTTTAAGAAACGTGGCACGGTTTCTTCAATGGTTGCATTGCAAAGCACTTTGGTTTCACCAAATTCAATTAATACAGAGCCTTCAGCATATTTTGTATAGTGACGAGTGATTTTTACAGGACGGATTTGGTTTAATTCGCGATTATTCGGACGCATAGTTTTTTTCTTTCCTTCTACTAAAATTCTTGGCTATTTTACAGTACAATAAAACAATTTTCATTATAAAAACAGGACAATCAAGATGATTTATAGTATGACCGCCTTTGCTCATTTTAGAAATCAAAAAGAGTGAGGCAATGCAGGTGGGAAATCCGCTCCGTCAATCAACGCTTTTTAGAAACCTATTTCCGCCTGCCTGAAGCCTTCCGCCATTTAGAAATGGGCTTACGCGAACGCCTGCGTAACTCGCTTACCCGCGGGAAAGTGGAATGTAGCCTACGTGTAGAATTAGCACAAGTAAACAACAATAAAATCGCATTAAATAATGATTATGCAGAACAAGTGATTGCCTCACTTAAAAACCTTGCAAAGCATTGCGGGAGAAGGCGAAATTAATTTGGTAGATGTGTTACGTTATCCAGGAGTGGTGGATGCACAAAGCCAGGATTTAGACCAAATCGCCCAAGATTTATTAACGGGTTTTGAACAGATTTTAGCCGATTTTATCGCAATGCGTGGACGCGAAGGGGCAAATTTACAAGCGATTATTCAACAACGCCTAGACAGTATCGCAGAGATTGCTCAAAGCGTGCAAAACCAAATGCCAGAAGTGTTGCAATGGCAAAAAGATCGCCTGCAACAACGCTTTGAGGAGCTTAATCTACAACTTGATCCACAACGCTTAGAGCAAGAAATGGTACTCACCGCACAGCGTGTCGATGTGGCGGAAGAATTAGACCGCTTGCAATTGCACGTGAAAGAGACTAGCTCAATCCTCAAAAAGGCGGTGCAGTAGGACGTAAATTAGATTTTATGATGCAAGAGCTCAATCGCGAGTCCAATACACTGGCTTCAAAATCAATCAACGCCAATATCACTAATTCTGCGGTGGAATTGAAAAGTGCTTATCGAACAAATGCGTGAGCAAATCCAAAATTTAGAATAGAAAAAGGATTTTTAAGGACTTAAAAATGAAAGTGAATGTAATCAAATTAGCAAAATCTATCCCGATCTTTGCGTATACGTGAACAATATCGTTTGATTGAAATTGCAGGAGTGGATGCAGAAAAATATCTGCAAGGGCAATTAACTTGCGATGTGGCGAAGCTTGAAGTAGGCAGCCACACCTGACTTGCCACTGTGATCCAAAAAGGCAAAATGAGTGCCTTGTTCCGTTTATATCGAGCGAGCCAAGAGCAATTTTTTTGCCATCATCCATCAAGATTTATTGCCTGAGGCTTTAACTCAGCTCAAAAATATGCGGTGTTCTCGAAAGTGACTTTACCGAATTAGATACTTCACTTTATGGTGTAACAAGCGGTGAGATCTTGGCAAAAACTTCACGAAAATTCGACCGCTTTAGTGTTCCCGCAAGGGCAAAAGCGTGCAATTGTGTGGGGTGAAAATTTAGAAATAAATGGTTCGGCTAAACTTTGGGATTTAATAGATATTCAAGACGGCTTACCGATTTTGCTTAAAGCAAATCAATTTGAACTTATCCCTCAAGCAGCAAATTTACAAGCGGTCGAAAAATGCGATTTTTACCAAAGGTTGCTATATCGGGCAAGAAACCGTAGCACGAGCGAAATATCGAGTGCAAATAAACGTGCGATGTTTACATTGGTTGGTCAAGTTGCGAGGCGAAATTACCTTTACCAGAAATTGCTTCGTATTGAAATGCAACTCGGTAAAAACTGGCGAGCAACAGGAACAATTCTTTTCTGCTAGTGCATTATCAAGATAAATTGTGGCTGCAAGTAGCAATGAACAAAGATGTAGAACGAGAGGCAGATTTCCGTGTGAATGGCATTGCATTGCAGATTTGTGAATTGCCGTATCTGTTAGAAGAATAGTATAGGCATAGTAGACAATAGGGTTTAAAGCCTTGCACTATAAGGCTTTAAGCAATTTTTAGCACCTATTTTTCACTATACCCAAAAAGTAATTGCTCTTTAATTATACAAAATAGAGCTTTTACTGCAATTGTAGGTACTACCTTTTTACACCTTGGAGTACAAATTCATAAATGTGATTTCATAATTTCTAAAAATGGAATTGTGTAAGTATTCTATATAAGTCTTATATATTAAGAAAATCTATAACATGTTAAAAATAACAGCATTTAATCAGGCTAATAGAGTAATAGTTATGGCGATAATGAAGTACAAGATTGGGGTGGAGGTTTAACTCAACATGAGGTTGAGGCTATTGAAAAATCAAACAGGCCTTTCAAGCTTCTGAAAATAACAAGAAAGTAAAAGGGACAGAGATTTGACAAACCATTTTCCCTTGGAAAGGATACTCGGGCTTTCAGCTTTGCTGATGTAAAGAGCGTAAAGAAGGTGAATTTGATTTGTTATTGTTACTCATTGCAATGTGTTGATTATTGAGTTGAAACATTGGAATGGAACAATTATTTGCCGTCAAGATAAAATGGTATTTGAACGATAAAGATATGGGGCGTTCGCCTGTTTCTATTACACGAAACAAACAATTTATGCTGAAAAGAAATTGATAAATTCAAACAGCAATTTACCAATAAAAGGCTTTCGTCCACAGATCCATTTTTAGTTGTGATGACAGGCAACGCAGATTTCAGCTAACTGCCAGACAATGAAAAATTGCACGTTGTAACATTAACTGAATTTTTGCAATTAAAAGATGAAAAGCAATTCAACGCACGTTTCCGCCCGCATCCTGATAGCAAAACTTTAAATCAGGATTTTGAATTATTTGATAAAAATCTTTAGTAGCAACACGGTCAAACCGAAAAATATCAGCATTGACGGATATTATGCAGAAGATACGCCTACTTTTTCTCACCCAAAACATATTTATCAAGAATATCTTGCCCAAACCGAAAATAAAAAGCACCAAGACCAAGCCTTATTACGCCATTGGAATTTCACTAAAATCAACCGCTCTGAAGCTCAAACACCTGACGGGCGTTATCGCCTAGTCAGCCGTGAATACGATGTATTGCACCATATTAAATCAAAAATAAAGACTTGTATCACGCTTGCTTGAATTATAAAATCTACGCCGCAAAAAGGCGAAATTACGGCGGAACATATTGATTTATTTGAGCTGTCCCACAACAAAAACGTTTTGACCAATTTGTCGGCGGATACAATGGCGAAAATCTAAGCACAGAACGCCGTTTGGGATTGGTGCAATTATTGTTGGATCAAATCTGCCCAGTTACACAAAATCGGTATTGCTCATCGTGATTTGGGTAATCACAGCATTTATTCTCGGCAGATGACAAAATTACGCTATCGGGGTTTTGCTACCGCTTATTTTTCATCTGAAGAAACGGTTGGCGACATTCGTGAGATTTTGAAGTCTCGGCGATTTGGCAAAACTTCACTTTCCACTTTCAGACGGTATCAAACTCACGCCATACCAATATGATGTACGTTCTTTGGCTGTTTTGGCATGGCATATCATTCAGGCAAAACGCATTTCACCGGCCAGTCTTGATGAAATGAAACATAAATTAGCGAATGAAACAACATGGTATGCCGAAATTTTGTGTACGGCATTGTCTGATATACCTTTTGAAAGTGCGGTGATTTTTAGATAAATTTAATCAAGCCAAACCTGAACAGGCGGTGGATTTTTCATTTGATTTTACGAAATTAGAGCCGTTCACACATGACATCAACCATTCCCGTGCCTATCGTGAAGATGATGATTTTATTGTAGAAACCAGTGAGAAAGAAGTTTACTGTTCCAATGGTTTGTTGGTTAAAGCATGGCTGAATGCAGACCCACAAAATGATAATTCAAAAGCCAGAGTAGTTTTGAGTTGGCTGGAAAATATGGCAAAACTGGCAAGTTTGTCGCCCGATTATGTGCCAAAATCTGAGAATTCGGTATTGCTAAGAAATCAGGCTGCCTTTTGCAGCAAGTGATTTTATTGACGGGCATACTTTGGCAAGATATTTGCAAACTTGATTTATCGGATAAACAAAACAGGCTCTTATCCATCAATTTATTCAAAACATTGAACATTTACACAGTCTAGGTTTCACACATGGCGATTTGAAACCTGACAATGTATTAGTAACGACCGATGATGACTCTGCTCAGCTACATATTCTAGATATATTGGATTTCTCTCCAAACGGGAAAAGTCAGTTCAATACCGAATATTCGCCGGAATTTGACTATCCAACAGAGAAAACAACGCGATAATTTTTGCCGTGATGAAAAATGGCGTGTGAATTATTGAGCGTTGAATGGAATAGGTCGTCTGAAAGTTTTGCTGAAGTTGCTGAAGTGATACAGCAGAGTATTCAGATAGCCAAACTCCGTTTATTTCATTGGCACGTTTTAAAAGAGGCACTCAATCCCAAAACCGGCTACACCAATGATTGATATCACAGTGGGCGGGCGTGAGTCGTTTTACCTATTGAAATTTACCCTGAGAATGGTGAATTATTTGTTCAATTTAAAGAAAGTCAAAAATATCCAAATGAAGAAATAGATATTACATTTATTGGATTAGGCGGAAAAATTTACCGCTTTTTATACCATTGCTGAGCAACGATTCCGACACGGATTATCTCCATTTGAACGCTATCATATTAGTCGAAATGATCGTGATGATAGCAAATGTAGTTTGCAAATCGGTTTGAATATCACACATAGCAATTATAGCAACTTAGATAAACTGAATGATTTCATTGCGGGCAGTACAGAATTTAAGAACGCTATTATTCAATTTGTCCAAGAGCACTTTTTCAAACAGCCTGAAAAGAACAAGCTGAAAATAACGAGAACTTTGAAGCCGAACCTATTGATATTATTGCAGAAGACAGTTATCGAACAACGTCCTAGGATTAAAAACTTTGGCAGGCAATTTTAGATACTGAAACCGAAGCTTTACCTTCTATTACTGCCAGCGAAGCATTGCAAAAACAGAAAATGGGGTCTGTTATATTCCTATGACGGTGAAATCAGTCCGCTAGATCAATTCAAACGGGATGAAGTTGTTGAGGCTATTGGAAAAAGTGAAGATGGAGAAAAACCTTTAAATATGGCGAAGTAGATATTGTGCAAAGCCAGTTGAATGAATTACACCTTAAACCCAAAAGTTTACGTAATTCAGCAAGTAATATTCAAGCAGATACGCCAATTTATTTGCAAAGTAAACAGAATAAAGCGTCTTACACTCGCCGTAAAAAACGCATTACAACGTATTTTTAGACGGTGAAAGTACGATTAAAACTTGACTGATTATTTTTGATGAACATTGCGTCTTGCCGTCTGAAAAATATGATATTCATATCAGCAATGAAGAATTTAAACGCTATGACCAGCCTGAAAAATGTAAGTCTGAATGAAGCACAACGTATTGCCTTTCAACGTTTGATTGCCAATGGACCATTATCCTTATTACAAGGTCCGCTCGGGAACAGGGGAAAACAGAATTTATTGCTGCATTTGTACATTATTTATTTGATGTGCAAAAGGTTCGAAATATTCTACTGGTCAGCCAATCACATGAAGCAGTCAATACTGCTGCCGAACGTATCCGTAAACACTGTCAGCGTTTGGGAACAGATTTGCAACTGGTGCGGTTCAGTAATCGTGAAATTGCCGATTCCCGAAATATTGGAAGATGTGTTTTCACCCAATTTAGTTGGACAAAAACGGGCACAGTTAAATGTGAACAAGATTAGCAATATTTGCCAGCTTGGACGCAGCATGGGGCTGCCTGAAAATTATTTGCGCGAACGAGCCGAATTAGCATTTGATATTGGCTGCAAATTCGTCGTTATCATTGTTAAATCATCAAAAGGTGAAACCGTTGATGAAGATGAAAACGCTTACGCAAAAATTAGAAAAAGCATTAAAGAACAAGCCCAAGCAATGGGGCTACATGAATTGGTTGAAATTGACGAAATTCTGCCAAAAATTTATCAGTGAATTGGATCACAAGCATAATATTCAGCTGATTGAAAAATATCCAAGCAGGTAAACTGATTGATTTAACCCAAGATATGCTGGAAACCCTATCTAACGAACGCACTAATTATGATGAATTTTTGGCTCGTTCCCGTCAGCTTGTGATTGGCACTTGCGTAGGTATCGGGCAACGCCATATCGGCATTGCCGATAATCTTTATGACTGTGATTGTGATGAAGCCGCACGTTCTATTTCCAGTGAATTGGCGATTGCCATGCAGTCTGGTACGCGTATTTTGCTTGTAGGTGACCATAAGCAACTACCGCCTTTGTATTCAGAAGAGCATAAAACGCACTGCCCGCCGATTAGGGATTTCAAGCGCGGTGAGGAATTAGATCAGCATTAGGCAGTGATTTTGAACGCGTTTTCCTATCCGAATATGGAAAGCAAACTTGCGCCACACTCAAAACACAATACCGCATGGCTCCTGCGATTGGCAGTTTAGTATCAGCATGTTTTTATGAAAATGTTTTGGAAAACGGTAAAACTGACAAATGATGTGCCTAATATTTATTTCAGGCTACCTGAAAAGATAAAAATCCTGCGTAACATGGTTAGACTACAACTTCATTACCAAAATGCGTATCATGAACAAGGCAAAATGGTAGTTTATCCAACCGTGCCGAAGCTGATGTAATTATTGGGATATTACAAGATCTGGCAAACGATGAAACGTTTATGAATAGTGAACCTATACAAAAATGTTTGGAAAAACGAACAAGCCATTGGTGTAATTTGCATGTACGGCGAACAGAAGAAACTGATTCGTAAAAATTTAATGAACGCAGTTGGAATGACGACTTCGCCGCTTAATTAAAATTGATAGTGTAGATAGTTATCAAGGTAAAAGAAAACCGCGTGATTATCTTGTCGCTGACACGCTATGACAAAACATACAGCACAGGCTTTTACATTTGCCAAAACCGTATTAACGTAGCTTTGTCTCAGGCAATGGATAAACTGGTGATTGTCGGCGCAAAAACCGTTTGAGAGCAGCCGAAAACAGCAAAAACTCCATTGGCAAAAAGTTTTTACGTTTTATACAAAAAGCAAAAATAATCCGCAAGATTACACAATTAAGATATTACGGAGCGAAAAATGAGTAAACAAAATATAACATACAATCAAATTGATTTTTGTGGTTAAGGCTCCGCGTTTTTCGCATTGTGTTTTCCTATATGAGCGATAAAGGTGTGGCGTTTGTGCGTGAATATTTGTTGCGACTTTTGAAAGTAACACCGTGCAAAACCTGCACAAATTGCCCAATACTTTGGTTTTAATCAATATGAAACCAGAAGTCGCTCTTGCTGATTTGGAGAGCAATAAATGGATTATTTGGCAGGATAACGGCTTGATTGCATTATCGGCAGAAGGGCAGAGACTGTTTCAAGACAATCAGGAATCACCCCATATTCCACTTTAAAGAATTTGGTGGTGAATATCGTATGGAATTATTAGATAGTAATTTTCTGAAAAACGACTGTGATAAAAATCGCCAGCAAAGCCATTGAGTTAGTCATCGAACCCAAGGTGTTATCAGAAAGTAGCGAAATTACACGAAAAACATTTCAAAATCGCTTTCGGCAGCTAATGGAGACGACATCATCAATTTAGATGAGAAAGATATTTCTGTATAAAATTGATGCTATTGAACCCAAAGGTGCACCTGATTATTTCCGTTTCACACAACAATTTGAGTTATTGCCTGAAACAGGTGAAGCTAAAGAACGTAATGATGTACCGACAATTACTCATCAAGAAAACATTCAGCAAGCCATTACTGCACAACTGGAGCGATTTTGGTCATCATGATAATTTGCGTGAACTGCGTAACAGTATGGAAGAAATTGGTGATGACGATACTTTTAAAAAGTGCTATTCGGCGGAACATTGGACTTTAACGAATATTTAAAAGTTTATCAGAAGCATGAACAACAAAATGGCTTGTATTTTCTAAGGCAAATTTATCATCAAGAAACCTTGTTCCAACAAATCAATAAAATTTTTAGATGAATTAAGCAAAAAGTCATCTAAAAAACTCTATAGTTGGCTCCAAGCGATATTTACTGGGGAAAACAAAGGAAAATTCACGATAAAATTCAAAGTCTAATAGATAAACAAAAATGGCTATGATTTCCGACTATACCTACCTTTATCTTCCAAAGGAAATCACTATGAAAAACAAGAATGGCTAAATCATTTTAAAGATATATCAGATAAAGTACTTTATGGATTCTGTGAAGGTTTCTTAGATGGAAATACTGAAATTCTATTTCTAGAAGATAAATTTGCTGTGGTTTGTTATCACGCAAAAACTATCTTCTTATCCTGTGACATTGCCTATTGGGTTTATGACTACGCAAAAATACAATAAAAAGTATTGCTAGTTTGGTAAAGAATTATCTTAATTCACCATTATTTGAATCTAATGAAGATGGGACTAAGGATTTTGGGTTACTTCATACTTGACTATTAATCAATAACGTCTTTTTATAATAATTATGAATAATCGCTTTATTATTTGGATAAAACGCGTCCAAACGGCTGATTTCTAAGGAGATTTACAAAAATGCTTTAAAATTTGACCGCACTTTGATCTGCACCCAAAAATCTGGACACCTAATTTGAGGTGCAGATTATTCCCCTACTCTATCAATTTCGTTTGAAAAATTATCAAACTCGTCATCGAACAGGATTATGGTATCCGTGAGGTGGCTAAACTTCATCAAATTTCCCATGTTTCTCATCATTTATTGGCTAAAAGCATTTTCGGGAAAGAGGGCTTGATGGCGTAAAATCGCCTTATACAAACCTTCAAACCCCGAAAATAGTGAAGCCAAAAATGAAAAAGAAAGACATTGAAATTCCAGAAACCACAGACTTTTCACCTAAAGCGTTTAAAAAGTTACAATGAGAGCTCGCCTTGGCTCATGCGGAGATTGCTTATCTAAAGGAGTTGGAGGCGCTCGACCGTCAAAAACAACGACAGAAAAAAAGAAAAATCATTGAAAGCTTGAAGCCAGGCCACGTAAATGATTTACTTCGTGTGGCTAAAATGTCTCGCTCAAGCTTTTACTAGTTAGGTATTCATTCTATTTTACGCAAAAGACATGGAAAACGAGGAAAAACATCACATATTGCCCCGAATTTGCTGAATCGTGATTTTACAGCAACAGCACTCAATCAAAAATGGGTAACGGATGTAACGGAATTTCATGTTGGGCAAGAAAAGCTTTATTTTTCACCGTTGATGGACTTGGCTAACCGAGAAATTGTCCTATCACTTTTCAACACGCCCCAAATTTTCTATTGGTGAAAAAGATGTTAGCATTTAAAGGGGCTTAGTCGGCTTAAAACCGACAGAATGCCCGATTATTCATAGCGACCAAAGGCATTGTATGGCACGGCGGAATGGGGGATAATGTTGGAGGGCAAAGCGGTACAAAGTATGAGCCACCGAGGAAATTGCTACGATAATGCGGTGATTGAAAGTATGATATTAAAAATCAGAGTGTTTTTACTCACGGACTTATCATTCAATTACTGAATTACAGGCTGAAATTGAAGAATATTTAGTGTATTACAACCAAAACGAATTAAACTTTGGTTTCAAAGGATTGAGCCCAGTACAATACAGAGCTCAATATTTAAGTTAACTAACCCGTCCAACTTTTGGGGGCAAATCACTTTAAAAATAAAAAGATCTAAACATCCTCTATTTGAAACTGCTTACGCCAGTGATTTGGTGAAATCTTATGCTTTTTCAAGAAATGCTGACGCAAGGCAGTATCGCTATGAAATCCACTTTGTTCTGCAATATCAGTAATAGATAAATCTGTGCTTTCCAAAAGCTCTCTTGCTCGTTGTAGCCTTGCTTCAATTAACCATTGATTTAATGACACCCGGTTGCTTTTGCGAAAATGTCGGGTAAAAGTGCTACGGCTCATTGATAAACGTTCGGCAAGACTATCAGTCGAATGAAGCACGGTCAGATTTTCATTTAAATAAGCAAGCAATGCATTGATATTATGATTAGGTGTGGAACGAGAACTAGGACGTTCGATAAATTGTGCTTGTCCGCCTTCACGATGAGGGGGATAACCAGTATTCGGGGCAATATGATTGGCAATTTTCACACCATATAATTTACGGACAATAGAAAGGCAACAATCCATGGAAGCTGCCGTTCCTGCTGAGGTAATCAGTCGATCTTGTTCCAAATAAATAGGATTTAAATCCCATTTCACCTGCGGAAAACGATGAGTAAAATCACTCTCTCCCAGCCAATGTGTGGTTGCTTTTTTGCCGTTAAGTAGACCACTGCACGCTAACACATAGGCACCATAACATAAACCCACCACTGTCGCACCACGTTGATACGCTTGCCGTAACGCTCTTAATAAAGCCTCACTCGGTATCACTTGAGTATCATGCCATCCAGTCATCACAACAATATCGGCATTCTCTAACCATTCTAAACCACCATCTAAATGTATGTGAAATAGAGAGTTTGTCAGGTTGTCCGAATCGCTAACGATTTTACACTCAAAAATAGCGGCTTGCCGTTTAAATCCGACATAGAAAAACGGAATATGCCATCGCAAAATGAATGGGCATCATTTGTTCATACACAATCAAAAGCAACTATGGGTTTATTCATTTTATTTCTCCTACTTTGATATGAGCATAGCACAGAAATGACCCGATTGTTATGTTTATTCATTTTTATTTCTCCTACTTTTGATATGAGCATAGCACAGAAATGACCCGATTGTTATGTTTATTCATTTTATTTCTCCTACTTTGATATGAGCATAGCTACAGAAAATGACCCGATTGTTATGTTTATTGATTTTTTATCTATTTTTGCGCAATGTTGTTCTCTCTATAATATGTTTATTCATTCAATAACGTATAGAAAAGGAAAAACAATGAACTTAAAAACCTTTAATTAGCACTACAGCATTGGCTATTAGCGCAAATACTTTCGCTGTAGATCTTGCCTCTAAAAACACTGATAGCTACCAACATATCCGCAATGCCACTGGTCGCCTGAACTACGCAGGGAAAAACTTTTTAATTGATCCGATGCTTGCTGAAAAAGGACGTTATGCAGGCTTTGAAGGACATTAAACTAGCCATTTGCGTAATCCACTTGTGGAGTTACCGATGAAAGCAGAAGATACTTTCAAAGATGTTGATGCCATTATTTTGACTCATACATGAAGATCATTGGGATGAGGTTGCACAAAAATTTTACCTAAATCCATCAAAATTTTTGTGCAACATGAACGGGATGGCGACTTACTTAAAGTGCAGGTTTTCACTAATATAACCAGTTTATCGTTGGAAAAATCGGTGGAGTTTGAAGGTATTATTTTAAATAAAACCGGTGGTTCTCACGGCACAACGGAAATGTACGCTGTACCACAATTAGCTGAGATTTTAGATGAGGCGATGGGCGTAACATTCCAAGCGAAAGGTCATCCAACGGTGTACTTGGTTGGTGACACAATTTGGACTGCTGAAGCAAAACAAAGCTATTAATCGTTATAAACCTGATGTAATGATTATGAACACTGGTGATGCGCGTACCTTAGCTTTTCCGAATGACGGCATTATTATGGGATTACAAGATGTAGCTCTATGCTCGCCAAATGCTACCGAATACAAAAACTTATCACAGTGCACATGGATGCAGTAAACCATATGTCCGTTTACCGTAAGAATTTACGCTAATTTGTCCAAGCAAATAAGCTTGAAAATGTAGCAATTCCAGAAGATGGTGAAACAGTGAAGTTTTTAAAAAATAAGTACTTGTTGCCAGGCAAAAACACATGATCTCGCTTACTTGGAATGTACTGATTGGAAACGTTTACCGCGAAGGCAAATTCTTCGAAGGTAAAGGCGTGGATGCTTTTGCACATGTCTTTCCACAAACTCAACAAGTTCATCGGCTTGACCCTCGCCTGCCGACATTCTTATGTAACGATGTAATTAAAAATCTATAGTAGAACAATACTTAACCTATTACCAAGCACAGTTGGAAAAAGTATCTCGGTTAATTGCAAAAATATGAGTTTAGAAGGTGGGCATTCTTGCTCACCTTTTTATTTCAAACGTTTATCAAACTTTCTAATAGGGAGGACAAGAGAATAGACTGAGTTTAGAAAAATTAAAATAGCTTTTTAAGTTTATATCTTTTCGACTTTCAAGTAGAATACTGCCCTCTAGTTTTACAAAAGTATAGTTCGTAAATTTTATGATTAGCGTGTTTGATATGTTTAAAGTAGGAATTGGTCCTTCCAGTTCTCATACGGTCGGTCCAATGAAAGCAGCAAAACAGTTTATTGATGAACTTATTGCTTTGCAAATTATTAGTCAAAACTAACCGCTTAGAAGCTCATATTTATGGCTCGCTTTCGCTTACTGGCCGTGGGCATAACACTGACATTGCCGTAGTAATGGGCTTGATGGGATATTTGCCAGATAATGTGGATATTGAAAGCATTGAGCCAACGATTGAGCAAATCAAACAAACCCATAAGCTCTATTTAGCTCAAGCAGATAGCTCAAACACGCATACCATTGATTTTGATTTCTACAAAGATATGCCGTTTCATTACGACTTTTTACCTCGTCACGAAAATGGGATGACGCTTAAAGCGTTCAATGCAGATGAGCTACTTTTTCGAAAAAAACATTTTATTCTGATTGGTGGTGGGTTTATTGTCGATGATGAACATTTTGGTGAAAACGGCTCAAAACGAAGTGCAAGTGCCTTTTCCTTATCAACACGCAGAAGACTTGTTAAAACATTGCCGTGAGCAAGGTTTACCGCTTTCTAGCCTAATGTGGAAAAATGAGTTGGCATTGCGTTCGAAAGGGAGAAGTTGAACACTATCTTGTTCATATTTGGCAGACAATGGAAGCTCTGTATTCAACGTGGCTTGCACACTGAAGGCTTATTGCCAGGTTCGCTAAAAGTAGTTCGCCGAGCAGCCTCACTGCGTCGAAGTTTGAAAGCGAATAGTAAATTCAACCAAGATCCAATGCAAATTATCGACTGGGTTAATATGTTTGCCTTAGCAGTAAATGAAGAAAATGCAGCGGGTGGACGCGTGGTTACTGCACCTACGAATGGTGCTTGCGGCATTGTGCCCTGCCGTGTTGGCTTATTATCAGCAATTTATCGCCCCACTTAACCAAGAAAACCATAGAGCGTTATCTGTTAGCAACCAGTGCGATTGGCTCGTTATATAAAAATGAATGCCTCAATTTCAGGGGCAGAAGTAGGCTGCCAAGGCGAAGTGGGTGTAGCTTGTTCAATGGCAGCAGCGGGCTTAACCGAAATTATGGGGGGTACACCAGATCAGGTTTGTATTGCAGCAGAAATTGCAATGGAACATAACCTAGGCTTAACTTGCGATCCTGTGGGCGGACAAGTGCAAGTGCCTTGTATTGAACGTAATGCGATTGCAGCGGTTAAAGCTATCAATGCCAGCCGAATGGCGTTACGCTTAACAACACAACCTCGAGTTACCTTAGATAAGGTTATTGAAACGATGTACGAAACGGGTAAAGATATGAACGCCAAATACCGTGAAACCTCAACAGGCGGCTTGGCAATTAAGATTTTACCGTGTGATTAACCTAAATTAATAGCCCAAAGTCATAATTTACTTTGGGCTACTTTTATACTCTACTCCCCTTCAACAACTTTCGCATCCACGTGCGGTTTGGGTTTAAGGCTTGCCAAATATCTTCGCTGATTGGCACAGGCTCATCTACAATTAAACTTGCCAACAATTCGCCCAATAACGGGGCTGAGGTTAAGCCCGAGAAGCCAAGCCGTTAATCATATAGAGGTTGGTAAAATTTTTCCGCCTTTTCAACCGCTTGTTTGCGGCGTAGTAGATTATACAAATTCGCATATTGGGCTTTTTGAGCCTCAGAAATTCGGCACTGCCCCAACCATTGGAATACGATCTCGAAAAGGCTGCTCGAATGCCAACTTTGGCGAGATTGCCTGATAAATCCAGCCCTGTACCCAATCACAAGCGGTCAAATTTTGCTGAAGTTTTTGCAAGATTTTCTTGATGCTCTGCAGGCTAAATTCGGTAGTCGCATTATCACGAATATGGCTTGCACCAATACAATGCAAACCTTTGAAGATCGCGGCGTTAAATAACCATCGTAACAAATCACACATCTGAGCGGAGATAATTTTTTTCAGTGGTCGGCACTTGAGCTTACTTGCCCGCGAACAGGGTAAAGTGGAATGCCTTGAGCCTGTACGAATTCGTTAAAACTATGCCCATTGGCAAGCACTAGAACCTCATGCGAGAAAGTTTCGCCTGAATGTTGCCAGTGCCATTTTCCATTCTCCCATTGCGGAGCACAAACCTCGTGATTAAGCACAATACTCAGCCCCATTTTCTCTAATAAAAGCAAAGCCGTTTTGCACCAATTGCACGGGCGAAAGCCAACCTCCTCTTGAATAAAAGCACCGCTATTTGGCACAGAAACACCTAATTTTTCGCTCAATTCTTCTGCAGAACAGAGTTGAAATAGGCTATGATCTTGCATGATTTCCGCCATTTTTGTTAACTTTTTGACCCTGCTTTTTCATCGTAGGCATAAAGTGCCACGCCTGTTAGAGCATCGCTCAAAAATCGACCGCTTGTTTAAGCCCATTCAAGCGTTGCAGAGCGTAATCAAAAGCGTGCACATAAAAATCGCACATTGCGATCGTCATCATCAGCTTAATTGCGGATAAATAACCCTTTGCAGATTACCCGAAGCATTGCGAGCAACCTGATCATCTTTGCAATAAAGTGTGATTTTTGCCTTTTTCAATCAGTGATAACGCCAAAAGAAGCTTGCGACACCACCGCCAACGATCGCAATATCTTGGCAATGTTCAGCATTTTGCTGGTAAAAAGTAAGGAAATTGTTGCGATTGGCTTTCAACTTCAGTATTTTTGTGCCCCACAACATTTCTCGCTTTTTTGCCAAAGCCTTTGCGTTTTCACCTCAAAACCGACCGCTTGCAATCCTCGTCTAACATTGCTTGAAGCCGTAAAAGTGGCAAAAGTGCCGTTAAGACGTGTAGTGCGGAACATCTGCTGATAAAGCCTCTCATTCCACATTTCAGAGTTTTTATCGGGCGAAAAACCATCCAAAAACCAAGCATCTACGGCTTCGTCATATAAATCGCCCCATTGTGAAAGGCTCTCTTGTATATCGCCAAACCAAATATCAAGATAAATCTCACCAAAATGGTAACGCTGACAGCCTACTTGGCGAGGTTTCCAACAAGCAGTTAAATTTGCTGAAAGTGTTGTAAATTGCGGATAACTTTCGTGAATTTGGCTTAATTAGTGCGGAAGTTAACGGATATTTTTCAAATGAGAGAAAATACAAACGTTGCAGTTTATGTGTTGAGTTCTCCGCTCGAAATTGCTGAAATTTATCTGCTACCGCCATAAAATTTAAGCCCGTGCCAAAGCCTGTTTCGGCAATTACAAAACTTTCACGTTCATGTGAAAGCCAGCGTTCCCAAAGTTGATTACCCTCTTGGAAAACGTAGTAACTTTCTACAAGCCATCTTGGGTAGAAAAATAGATGTCGTCAAACTGCTCGGAAATGGGTGTGTTATTTTTCTTAAATGTGAGTTGAGAGAAGGTGAGTTTTTCATATCTAGCTCCTAACAAGTGGAGATATTCCGTTTCTCATTGAAATAGTGTTAATTATTTTATTATGCTACCGCTACATAATACCGAATTTTTCTATTCTGCCTAGAAAATCAAAAAGCTAACTTTTGAAATAAATTTGGGACTAACGTAGATTAGCAAGTATGCTAGTCTATAAAAATGAAGATAACTCATTGTAAATTAAGGAAATCTATACAAAATAAGCTCCTTGAATTTTTGTATTAGAAATTGCAGCCCTGAGCAGTAGCTGATTTACTCGGTATCCAAGCCAATTCAGCGATTTTATTTTACCGAAAAATTTGTGAAGTCATTAGCTATCATTTAGCCCTTTGAAGCCGCTCAGGGTTTGTGATGGTCAAATTGAGTTTGATGAAAACTATTTTATCGGTCATCGTAAAGGAAAACGAAGAGTTGCTGTATTCGGTTTGTTAAAGCGACAAGGAAAAAGTATTTACGGTGGTGCTAGAAAATACCAGAATTGGTGTTTGAGTGGCTGAAGGAGATGTTAGGAGGCACTGGCAGTAAGTGTACCTGGATTTTAGAATCCGACTGTGCTTACGCTATTTTCAGGCAACCTAAAACCATGTCTGTTTTATCACACTTTGAAGCCACGCGATTTTTCATTTCACCAACAACCGTCTCTGTCTCGCCAAATTCAAAAGTAGCCAGCAACAACACAACCAAGCTGGAGGCTGAGTCAGCGAGGAAATAGCTTAACAACAGTAAACGCTGTTCGGCAATGAACTGAAAACCGCAGCCCGTCTTGTATTTACTGAAAATCCAAGCACCAAAAATTAAAGTGACAGTGCTGGCGATTAACGAAAGCATCGTACAAAATCAGCTGGAGCAGCGGCAAATTGACTTTGCATTAGTCACGCCAGACTTCCAAGCACCAGATATTCACGCAAAAAATTTGTATGACGAACGCTATATCTGTGCCGTTCGCCACGATCACCCAATAGCCCAGCAATCAGAACTTACCCTTGAGCAGTTTTGTCAGTTAGAGCAAGCCTTGATTTCCTATCATGGTGGCAGCTTCAGCAGTATTACAGACCAAGCCCTGCAAGCGATGGGACTACAAAGAAATGTCAGCCTATCGGTACAAAAACTTTATTGTCTTGCCTGAATTGTTGGAGCAAAGCGATTTACTGGCAGTCGTGCCTGAACGCTTGATTACCTATTTAGATAATCTCAAACGGTTTTGAGCCCCCTTAAAAATTCAAGGCTTTACCAAAACCGTGATTTGGCACGAACGGACATATAAAGACCCTGCGTATCGCTGGGTGAGAAGCTGATTGAAAAGAAGCTTTGTTTGGTTGAAGGAAAATAATGAATATTGATGCTACTGCTTAGTCGTAATAGGTAGCATCATATAGTCTCAAATAGTATGGCAAGCAAATGTACTTTTTAAAAATTAGAGTAAAAAGACATAATGATAGCCTCATTTTTATAATTATTTATTTTTAGGAGCAAAAAGATGAATATTTTTATTATTAGACGGTGGTAAAGATTTCGGACATTCACACGGTGAGTTAAATCACACACTTCACAAAAAGCTAAAGAAATTTTGACCGCACTTGGACACAATGTTCAAGAAACCGTGATTGATGCCGGTTACGATGTTGAAGCAGAAATCGAAAAATTCTTGTGGATGGATGCCGTGATTTGGCAGATGCCAGGTTGGTGGATGCACGAACCTTGGACAGTGAAAAAATACATAGACGAAGTATTAACCGCCGGACACGGCAAGCTTTACCACAGTGATGGTCGTCATCGTGTCAATCCGACTGAAGGCTACGGCACAGGCGGTTTATTGCAAGGCAAAAACACATGCTTTCGCTTACTTGGAATGCCCCGATTGAAGCCTTCACTCGCGAAGGCGACTTCTTCGAAGGCAAAGGCGTGGATGCGTTATACATGCACTTCCACAAACTCAACGAATTTATCGGCTTGACCCGTCTGCCGACATTCTTATGTAACGATGTGATTAAAAATCCACAAGTAGAAAAATACTTAGCGGACACCAAAGCACATTTAGAAAAAAGTATTTGGTTAATTACATAATATTCGTTTAGAAGGTGAGCATTTGAGCTCAGCTTTTTGTATTGAGTATATTATGGAGAATAGTTATGCTTGAATAAGTAATGGTTTTCAATGGCGAATTATTGGGAACAGGGTTGGTTAGTGAATTTGCCGTTGTATGCTTGTTCTATTTAAATAAACCTAATCACAGTATCCATATTATTTAAAAAGGAAAAATGATGTGTAATGTCAAATATCCCCAGATAACTCAAATTTAGAATTAACTCTAGAAGCTGGAAAAACAACAATTATTATTGGTGCAAATGGTTCAGGAAAAACCCGTCTCGCAGTATTTTTAGAAGAACATTAAAAGAGAAAGCACATCGAATTGCAGCGCACAGAGCCTTAAGTTTAAAATCTAATGTAGATAAGATTCCTGAAACAAAGGCAAGGCAATATTTAACCTATGGTGACTCAGGGATAGCGTCTCAATTTCTAATAGAAAATATTATAGATGGAAAAATAACGCACACCTACTAGCTTACTTTAATGACTTTGATCGATCTTCTCAATATTTATTTGCTCAACAAAAATAATCTTGCTGTTGAAAATAACCAAAAACTCAATCGTCGTGAAAGTACTAATAGCAAAACTAAATTAGACATATTACAAGAAGTATGGGAACGATTATACCACTTAAAAATTACATATAACAGCAGATGATATAAGAGTGTCTTCTACCAGTATTGAAAGTGCTGACTATTCTGCTTCAGAGATGAGTGATGGAGAGCGTGCTGTTTTTTATATTTTAGGTCAGGTACTTTCTGCTAATGAAGGTTCTATTTTAATTTTTGATGAACCAGAATTGCATATTCATAAATCAATCATTTCTAATTTATGGGATGAAATTGAAAAATTACGTCCTGATTGCTCTGATGATTACGCATGATATTGAATTTTGCAGCAACGCGAGTTGCATATGTGATTCGTAATTATTATTCTGCTCCTGCTTGGGATATTTCAGAAATTCCAGATAGCGAGCTTGATGAGCAAACGATCACTTTGATTTTAGGTAGCAGAAAACCCATTTTATTTGTAGAGGGTGAAAAAACAAGTTTAGATATGGAAACCTATTGCCTTTGTTATCCTGAATGGACAGTTATACCTAAAGGATCTTGCAAAGATGTTATTCAGGCTGTTTCATCATTAAGAAAGTTAAAATGAAGATATGCCTATATTAAAATATAAAGTGTGCAGGGATTGTAGATCGAGATCACATGATAACTCCTCAAATAGAAGAGTTGGAGGACAAGGTATCAAAGTACTTAGGTATTCTGAAATTGAAAATATATTTAGCCTTCCCTCTATCGCACATGAAGTATTAAAAATAGTAGGTTTTACTGGTAATGAATTAACTAATGAGACAAGAACAATTTAACGCTGAATTACTCCAGTTATATAAAAAATGAGTTATCAGGAGATAAACTTGAGAAGTTTGTTGTTCAGAGAATTCATAGAAAAATTGATACTTACCTAAAAAGAATTGATTTATCAGATACGAAGAATAGTGATGATATGAAAGATAAACTAATTTCAGAAGTATCTGCTTTAATCAATTCTAAAAATCAATGAATGGATTTCTGAAATGAAAAATGAAATTCAAAAAAGTGTATTGATAATGAAAAATATAGATGGATTGCTATATATTTATGAAAAATAAAGGTTTACTGGCAAAAACAGCTTCTATATTAATGGGTATCAGTAAGTCTAATTTTGAAGGCTTGTTAATGCGAAAACTTAAAGAACCCAATAATAGTCTATTGCAAGCTATCAAATCGGTTTTACCTGAATTGAATTAATAATGCAAAGGTCGTCTGAACCTAAATCTTTCAGATGACCTTTCTACTTTCAAATATCCATTAAAAAGTATAGTCTACGATTGAGTTTTTGTTAGATAAAACCGCAGAGTTTAGATAAAAACAAGCAGGCGGATTTTGAAGGGGATTTGCAAAAAACTTTGAAATTTAACCGCACTTGGACACAATGTTCAAGAAACCGTGATCGATGCCGGCTATGATGTTGAAGAAGAAGTTGAGAAATTTTGTGGATAGATGCCGTAATTTGGCAAATGCCAAGTTGGTGGATGCACGACACCTGGACGGTGAAAAATACATAGACGAAGTATTCACCAGCGGACACGGTAAGCTTTACCACAGCGATGGTCGACACAGTATCAATCCGACCGAAGGCTATGGTACAGGAGGTTTGTTGCAAGGTAAAAAACACATGCTTTCACTGACTTGGAATGCACCGATTGAAGCGTTCACCCGTGAAGGTGACTTCTTCGAAGGCAAAGGTGTAGATGTTTTATATATGCATTTCCACAAACTCGTACGAATTCATCGGCTTGACCCGTCTACCGACATTCTTATGTAACGATCGTGATCAAAAATCCACAAGTGAAAAATACTTAGTAGACTACCAAGCCCACTTGGAAAAAGTGTTTGGTTAATTGCAAAAATACGTTGAAATTTGACCGCACTTTATCATTTAAAAACCGTCTGAAACGATCATTTCAGACGGTTTTTTTATTTATTCATATTATTTCAATTTCGCTTTGAAGAACTGCTCGAATTTATCAAACGGAATTTTATTCGTGCTGTTGTCGTATAAATCCGTGCGCATGCACCTGGTACGATGTAAAGCTCTTTATCTTTGCTGCCTAATGCTTTGAAGCATCTTCACCGAAGTAACGGCTGTGAGCAATTTCACCGTGAACCACTAAAAGTGACGCTTTCAATTCTGCCGCATATTTCAAAATTGGCATATTAATCAGCGACACATACCCGTTTACAGTCCAAGACGCATCAGAGTTTGAGCTTTACGCTACGAGGGTGGTAGCGCGTTCGGTACGGTAGAAGTTGGAGTATCTTTAACGAATTTTAGGGTTTCCGCCATGAAATCTTTTCGGCTCAAGGTTGTTATGGTAACAAGTCAGCATAACCGTTTTTTGATGTTTCCAAACGTGCGTTGCTCATATCCAATTTCATTTTATAACGTGCATCAGCACTTTGCGCAGGTGCGCGGTCGTATGAACCATCGGTATTCGCTTGCATTTTGATTTCATAGCCGTTTGCTGTAACACGGGTCATATCGTACATCGTGCTGACTGATACCGCTTTGATGCGGAGGGTCTGATACCGCCGTTCAAAGCAAATCCGCCCCTAGCCGCATACGCCTAAAATCGATTTCATCACGTTAACATTATCTCAAAGAGCCTACAAATCTACCGCTGCTGAAAGAGTCTTCAGTGTTGATTTCAGGTGATGGTACATTGCGTGGTGTGCCTGAACTTTCGCCAGTGCATGATGGTCAGGCAATGGTAACCAAAACCACGTTCAGCTAACGTTTAGGCATAAAGACCAGATGTTTGCCTCTTTTACCGCACCAAATGGACCGCTTACTGCAATAGAAGGTAATTTACCTTTGGCGTTTTTCGGTACATATAATCACCAACTAGAGATCAAACCGTAGCGGTTTTAAAGGTCACTTTGCGATGATCTCACTTTATCGGATTGTGGGAAAATTTTTGTCCCATTCTTGTGTTAATTGAATAGTTTGAGCCGGTACTTCAATGGCTGTGGCGTTTTGTGGTAATGCGCCCATGGCGTTGCCTCCTAATAATGTTGAACCTAAAAACTGCTACAAGTGCGGTTGTTTTTGAAAAATGTTTTTACTCATGTGCTTTCCTTTAATTTGATGATTGATTGTTTCGTTGGTGTGGGCATTATAGGAATTGAACTATTTTTCAGTAAATTTATAAAATGCAAATTTATAATTTCTAAAAATGGAATAATAAGTCGTGAAAAATCGCTTTGAAACCCTAAAAATCTTCTGTTCGCTGGCGGAAACCTGCAATTTAAAGAAACTGCCAAATCGCTTAGCTGTTTCGCCACCCGTTATTACACGCATCATTGCTGAATTAGAAGATTAGTTAGGTGAACCACTTTTTCAACGTAACACAGAGACAGGTTAGACTGACCGATTTTTGGCGAGCAATTTTTACCCGAGGCACAAGCTTTATTGGCACAAAGCGAACGCTTATTTATTTCCAGAAAACAACGTCAAGAAAATGACACGACAGGTTTGGTACGCATTACCGTGCCGAGCTGGCGAATAAATGATAGTGTTCTGTCGCAATTATTGACCGCCTGCGCCTTATCCTGAGCTGATTATTGATTGGCGTGATGATATGAGCAAACTTGATGCCGTAACGCATCGTGTTGATATCGGTCTGCGTATTGGTTTCACAACCAGATGAGAAATTTTATTGTAAAATCGCCGATATTGGCGATGTATTAGTCGCTTCACCGCAGCTCATAGCACAACTAGGCAAACCCACTTCATTAGATGATTTGGCGAACGCTATCCTTTGCCGGACAAATCAACCTCAGCACAGGGAGAGCATGGCATTTCCCGATTAACAGTGAGCAAGTCTTAAATCCCGTCGTATCAATTTTTAAGTACAGATTTATACAGCTATTTACAGGCAGTATTGCAGGGAAAAATCAGCAGGGATGTTGAGTGATTTCTTATGTGAGCCTTATCTAAAAATCCGGGCAGCTTGTTCGCTTGTTTCCTGAAGTGGAGATTCAAAAATGGCAGCTGTTTTTATACCGCCCATACGAAACTGTTACGCCACCAAGGGTCTTGAAAAGTCTTTGAAATACTGGAAGGGATTTTTGAAAAAGGAATTTGAGAGATAATCAAGCGGTCAGATTTTGAAGAGGTTGCAAAAATACTTTGAATCTGACCGCACTGATCTGCCCCAAAAAGTTGGACAGGTTAGTTAACTTTTTGGGGCAGATCAATTTACAGAATCTCTATTTATTTTTAGTAATAAGAGTGCTCTCCACGTTGGTGTTCGGTCACATCTTTTACGCCTACAAGTTCTTCTGGGAACATTGCAAGCAATTGTTTTTCAATACCTTCTTTTAAGGTAACATCAACCATTGAGCAACCAGTTACAACCGCCACCGAATTGTAGAATAGCGATTTTGTTGTCGGTAACTTCAATTAAGGTAATTTTACCCCCGTGACTGGCTAATTGTGGGTTGATTTGGGTTTGAATTACATAATCTAAACGCTCAATAAATGGCGCATCGTCTGCCACTTTACGCATTTTGGCATTGGGAGCTTTTAGGGTCAGTTGTGAGCCCATTGGATCGGTGATGTAATCAATTTCCGCTTCATCTAAGAATGGTAAGCTGATTTCATCTACAAAAGGCAGAAAAAGCCATTGTAGTCAAATTGACTATCAGTTTCTTCTACTGCGTTTTGAGGGCAGTAAGATACGCCACATTCTGCACTAGGTGTACCTGGATTAACTACAAAAATACGGATATTTGTGCCTTCTTCTTGCTGCTCCAATAAGCGACGGAAGTGGGCTTGGGCATCTTCAGAAATAGTGATGTGAGTAAGTTGTTCTTGTTCCATTTTTCTCTCTAATTTGACTAAATATTTGACTAAAAATATTGGATATTCTACGCCTAAAAAGCGGTTTTTAGGCTAGATTAAGCGGTCAATTTCTTTGATAGTTTTTACTTTTCTTTTATTTCAAATAAAACAGCATACCTTATTTGAGGTATTTGTTAAAAATATTCTTTTAAGTAAAATGTTGATAAAATTCAAACTTTTCAAGAGTAAAATGTAAAAAGTAGGGATTTTATAGAAAGTTTTTGCCATTTTTAGGTAGAATAGGGCGTTTTATTTTGCATCTTTGAGATCGAGAGGATGCAGAAACGATTTGAGAACTTTTGTAACCTTTTTAATTATCAGTGAGGGAAATTCGCTTTATGATTAAATTGGTTACGACTCAATACGCGATTGCGATTGTTCGCAATCATTTTTAAACCCAAGAGAAGTAGTGCAAATAATATGATTACAATCAAAAAGGCTTGGATTTACCTATTGCAGGTGCTCCACACTAGTAATCCATAACGGCAATACCGTGACGGAAGTTGCGATCCTTGGCGAAGAATATGTGGGTATGCGTCCTTCAATGAAAGTACGTGAAGGCGATGTGGTGAAAAAAGGTCAGGTGCTTTTTGAAGACAAAAAGAACGCTGGCGTGGTATTCACCTCCCTGCAAGCGGTACTGTGGTTGCAATCAACCGTGATGTGAGAAAGCGTGTTCTTCAGTCTGTAGTGATCAAAGCTGAGGGTGATGAACAAGTTACCTTTACTCGCTATGAAGTGGCTCAATTAGCTTCTTTAACAGCTGAGCAAGTAAAACAAAAATTTAGTGGAATCTGGTTTATGGACTGCGTTACGCACTCGTCCATTTAGCAAGGTACCAGCATTAGATGCAACGCCATCTTCTATTTTCGTTAATGCAATGGATACCAAACCCATTAGCGGCGAGATCCAACTGTGATTATTAACGAATATAAAGCAGATTTTTGAGCACGGTTTAACTGTGTTAACTAAATTAGGCAAAAATCAACCTTGTTAAAGCAACAGGCAGTAATGTGCCATCTGTTTCAGGTGTGAATGTACACGAGTTTTGCAGGTGTTCACCCAGCAGGTCTTGTGGGTACGCATATCCACTTTATCGATCCAGTAGGAATCAACAAACAAGTATGGCACTTGAACTATGAAGATGTGATCGCTATCGGTAAATTATTCACCACTGGTGAATTATTCACGAGACCGAGTGGTGGCTCTTGCAGGCCCGCAAGTGAAAAATCCCTCGTTTAATCCGTACTCGCACTGGTGCGAACCTTTCTAATTAACTGCAAATGAACTAAATGCAGGTAATAATCGTGTGATTTCAGGTTCTGTACTTTATGGTGCGAAAGCGGAAGTGCTCACGATTATTTAGGGTCGTTATGCATTACAAGTATCTGTGATTGCAGAAGATACAACAAAAGAATTTATGGGCTGGATTTCTCCACAAGCAAACAAAATTCTCAATTACCGTACGGTGTTAGGGCACTTTGGTCGTAAATTATTTAACTTTACTACGGCTGAAAAAATGGTGGTCATCGTGCAATGGTGCCAATCGGTAACTATGAGCGTGTAATGCCGTTAGATATTCTCCCATCACACTTGCTTCGTGATTTAGAAGTGGGTGATACAGACTCAGCACAATTATTAGGTGCATTAGAGCTAGATGAAGAAGATTTGGCGTTATGTACTCGTCTCGTCCAGGTAAAACCGATTACGGTTTCTTCCTTGCGTCAAGCATTAGACAAAGATTGAGAAGGAAGGTTAGAAATGGGTTTGAAAAATCTTTTTGAAAAATGGAACCCGCGTTTCTTCCTGGTGGTAAATATGCAAAATTATACCCTTTATTTGAATCGGTATTTACTTTGTTCTATACACCAGGTACAGCAACGCAAAAACGACTCACGTACGTGATGCTTTGAGACTCAAAAGCGTATGATGATTATCGTTTGGTTAGCATTGTTCCCAGCGTTATTCTACGGTATGTGATAACGTGGGGCACATCAATCATCAAGCGATTACCAGTTTAGGAAATCTAAACAAGTAATTGCAAACGACTGGCACCATGCGTTTAGCTACAAGCGGTCGGTAATTGACTTTAACTTCTGCAGCAGGTTGGGGAAGCAAAATGGCACTCGGTGCGATTTTCTTCTTACCTATCTATTGTCAGCATTCGCAGTGGTATGTTCTGGGGAATTATTATTTGCTATCGTCGTGGTCAGCGAAGTGGAATGAAGGTTTCTTCGTAACAACCATTTTGTTCGCGTTAATCGTTCCACCAACATTACCATTATGGCAAGCTGCTCTTGGTATCACTTTCGGTTTAGTTGTTGCGAAAGAAGTCTTCGGTGGTGTGAGGTAGACTTTATGAACCCAGCGTTAGCGTGTCGTGCGTATGCTTCGCGTATCCAGCACAAATTTCGGGTGACTTAGTTTGGACGGCTGCGGATGGTTTCTCAGGTGCAACTGCACTTTCACAATGGGCACAAGGCGGTGAAGCAGCACTTAAACACGTTGCAACAGGTGAACCAATTACTTGGATGGATGCGTTCTTGGGCAACTTACCTGGTTCAATGGGTGAGGTTTCAACTCGCATTAGTGTCGGTGCTGCAATCATCGTGTTCACGCATTGCGTCATGGCGTATCATTGCAGGTGTAATGATCGGTATGGCGGCAACTGCAACGATGTTTAACATCATCGGTTCAGACACTAACCCAATGTTCTCAATGCCATGGCATTGGCACTTCGTGTTAGGTGGTTTTGCAATCGGTATGTTCTTTATGGCAACCGACCCAGTATCTGCATCATTTACCAATAAAGGTAAGTGGTGGTACGGTATTTTAATCGGTTTCATGGCGGTGCTTGTTCGTGTAGTAAACCCTGCGTATCCAGAAGGTATGATGCTAGCAATCTTATTCGCTAACTTATTCGCACCAATCTTCGACTACTTAGTGGTTCAAGGTAACATTAAACGCAGAAAAGCGAGAACTGCTGTAAAAACGGGGGAAACTGCATAATGGCTAAATTTAATAAAGATAGCGTTAGCGGTACTTTAACTATCGTTGTGTTGTTGAGCTTAGTTTGTTCTCTTATCGTAGCGGGCGCTGCGGTGTTGTTAAAACCAACACAAGAGATCCAAAAACAGCTTGATAAACAGAAAAACATCTTACAAGCGGCTGGTTTAATGCAAGAAAAAATACTAATGTGCAAGACACTTACGCAAAAATTCATCGAGCCAAAAATTGTGGATTTGGCAACAGGTGACTATGTTGATGGTATCACTAACTTTGATGCAAAAAGCAGCAGCAAAGATCCGTTCAAAACATGCAAATTGCACAAGCAGATGACAAAGCAAACATTAAAGTGCGTGCAAAAATACGCTGAAGTTTATCTTGTAAAAGATGAAAACGGGCAAAAGTTGTCCAAGCGGTATTGCCAATGTATGGTAACAGCTATGGTCAATTATGTACGGCTTAGTGGCGGTGCAATCTGATGCTAATACCATTAACGGTATTACCTACTATGAACAAGGTGAAACCGCGGGTCTCGGGTGGTGAGATTACCAAACCCTGTTTGGCAAAAACACTTTGTGAGGCAAAAATTATTTGACGAACAAGGCAATGTGGCTTTAACCGTCGGTAAAGGTGCATCAGCAAATAAAGAGCACGGTATTGATGGCCTTTCGGGTGCAACCTTAACTTCAAAAGGTGTGGATGGTTCATTCAAATACTGGTTCGGTCAAAATGGTTTTGGTCCCATTCTTAGCGAAATTTAAAGCAACAGCAGGAGCTAACTAATGGCAGGCAACAACCTTAAAAATCTATTGTTATCTCCAATCGTGAGATAACAACCCAATTACAGTACAAATTTTAGGTATCTGTTCTGCATTGGCGGTAACTACACAGTTAAAAACTGCGGTGGTAATGGCGATTGCGGTAAGTTTAGTAACCGCTTTCTCGAGTATGTTCATCTCAATGATCCGTAACTACATTCCAAATAGTATCCGTATCATTGTACAAATGGCGATTATTGCATCATTAGTAATCTTGGTTGACCAAAGTTTTACGTGCTTATGCTTATGAACTTTCAAAAACAGTTATCGGTATTTGTTGGTTTGATCATTACTAACTGTATCGTAATGGGGCGTGCGGAAGCATTCGCAATGAAATCGGCCCCGTCGAAAAGCTTTCGTTGACGGTATCGGTAATGGTTTAGGTTACGGTGCGATGTTAGTTATCGTTGCATTCTTACGTGAGCTAATTGGTTCAGGTAAACTTTTCGGTGTGACTATCTTCCAAACTATCCAAGATGGTGGTTGGTATCAAGCGAACGGTTTATTCCTTTTAGCACCAAGTGCATTCTTTATCATTGGTTTTGTGATCTGGGCAATCAGAACATGGAAACCAGAACAAGTGGAGAAATAAGATGCAAGAATTACTCAGTATTTTTGTAAAATCTGTATTCATTGAGAATATGGCACTTTCTTTCTTCCTTGGTATGTGTACATTCCTTGCGGTGTCTAAGAAAGTTTCAACCGCTTTCGGTTTAGGGATTGCGGTAATCGTGGTATTAGGTATTTCTGTTCCCGCTAAACCAATTGGTTTACGAACACGTTTTTAAAAAGATGGTGCGTTAATAGAAGGCGTAGATTTAACCTTCTAAACTTCATTACCTCTATCGGGGTGATTGCGGGTATCGTACAAATCCTTGAGATGGTATTAGATAAATACTTCCCAGCACTTTATAGTGCATTAGGTATTTTCTTACCATTGATTACCGTAAACTGTGCGATCTTCGGTGGCGTATCATTTATGGTTCAACGTGAATATAACTTTCGGCGAATCTATCGTGTATGGTATCGGTGCAGGTACAGGTTGGATGTTAGCGATCGTTGCACTTGCAGGTTTAACTGAGAAAATGAAATACTCGGATGTGCCAGCAGGGTTTACGCGGTTTAGGTATCACCTTTCATCACTGCAGGTTTAATGGCATTAGGCTTTATGTCATTCTCAGGCATTCAATTATAAGCGAGCATATCGTGGATAGTAATTTTATTTTCGGTATCGTGGTATTTACTGCCCTTGTATTAGTGCTTGCAGTATTTATCCTTTTAGCAAAATCGAAGTTAGTGGATTCTGGTGACATCACCATTACTATTAACGACGATCCCTGAAAAATCAATCACCCTTCCAGCGGGCGGAAAATTACTTGGTGCTTTAGCGAGCAAAGGGATTTTCGTATCGTCGGCTTGTGGTGGTGGTGGCTCATGTGGTCAATGTATCGTGAAAGTAAAATCAGGCGGTGGCGAAATCCTTCCAACTGAACTTTCTCACATCACCAAACGTGAAGCGAAAGAAGGCTATCGTTTATCTTGTCAAGTTAACGTAAAAGGCAATATGGACGTGGAACTTCCAGAAGAAATTTTCGGCGTGAAAAAATGGCAATGTACGGTTATATCTAACGATAATAAAGCAACCTTCATCAAAGAGCTTAAATTGGCGATTCCTGAAGGCGAAGAAGTGCCATTCCGTGCAGGTGGTTATATTCAAATTGAAGCAGATCCGCATACAGTTAATTATAAAGACTTCGATATTCCAAAAGAGTATCACGAGGACTGGGACAAATATAACCTCTGGCGTTATGTCTCTAAAGTGGATGAGCATATCATTCGAGCTTACTCAATGGCTTCATACCCAGAAGAGAAAGGCATTATTATGCTTAACGTGCGTATCGCAACACCACCACCAAGCAATTCAGATGCGCCTCCAGGTCAAAATGTCTTCATACATTTGGTCATTAAAAAGAGGGCGATAAAGTGACTATTTCTGGTCCATTCGGTGAATTCTTCGCGAAAGAAACCGATGCAGAAATGGTATTTATCGGTGGTGGTGCGGGTATGGCACCAATGCGTTCACACATCTTCGACCAGTTAAAACGCTTACACTCAAAACGCAAAATGTCATTCTGGTATGGTGCACGTTCTAAACGTGAAATCTTCTATCAAGAAGACTTCGACCAACTCCAAGCTGAAAACGATAATTTCGTATGGCATGTGGCGTTGTCAGATGCATTACCTGAAGATAACTGGACTGGTTACACAGGCTTTATCCACAATGTACTTTATGAAAAACTACTTAAAAGATCATGAGGCACCAGAAGATTGTGAATACTATATGTGTGGACCACCAATTATGAACGCATCGGTAATCAAGATGCTGAAAGATTTAGGTGTGGAAGACGAAAACATCTTATTAGATGATTTCGGTGGTTAGTCTCACTTAATCGATTAAAAGCGGTTCGATTTGTAAAAAGTTTTGCAAATCGCACCGCTTATTACATATAAGCAATGACAGAGATATTAGATACAACTGCACTTGAAAAAGGTTTTTACTTGGAAGAAACCTAAAAAAATCTTGAAAAATTAAGAATGGTTTAATGCTCAACAGTTGAGCATACAAGATATATTGATCGCAGGAGTAATTCAAAAAAATTTGAGTTTGTCTATGAATTAGACATAAAAATTCTCAAACGGCAATTAAAACGTTTTTCCTTAAATAATTTAGATATTGATAGTGCTGATTTTAGAGATGTGCTATGCCTTTCTATGCAAAACATCACTTCTCATCTAACTTAAATTTGGCATTGCTTACGAAAACACCACGAACGATTCACCAGCAGAGAGAATTAGAAGACGCTTTTTCAGCTTCAGATTTTACAGTTTAACGCGGATCTGATTGATTGGACAAGTTGTAGTGACAATTTTCAACAGATCATTTCGGTTCATTACGAAGAATTTTCCTTTGTTGGATAAATCTTTATCAACCAAGACAGTAGAATAATGAAACTTAAATCCCTTTTTATTTCTTGCAGTCGGTTCACTTTTTAACCGCTTGCGAAAAAGCCCCAGAACAAATTTCTTTTGAAGGTAAAACTATGGGAACGACCTATCACGTTAAATATATTGATGATGGTAAGGTACAACTCCCAAAAGCTGAAGAAGTGCAAAAAGCAACTTGATGGATTGCTCAAAACGGTAAATGACGAAATGTCCACTTACCAGAAAAGATTCGGAGATCAGTCAGTTTAATCACAATACTGAAGCCAATCAACCTTTTGCGATTTCTAAAGATTTTTGCCAAAGTAGTAAGAAGCTATACGACTGAATAAAAGTGACTGCTGGGGCTTTAGATGTGACTGTCGGTCCTCTTGTGAATTTATGGGGCTTCGGACCAGATAAACGCTTAAACAAAGTACCAAGCGAAGCACAAATTGCAGAACGAGCTGCTTTTGGTAGGGATTGATAAATTCAATCTTGATATGACGGGTGAAAAGCCAACGCTCACTAAAAAGCATAAAAGGGCTTTATCTCGATCTCTCTTCGATTGCCAAAGGTTTTGGCGTAGATAAACTTGCCGAATATTTAGAGCAGTTAGGTATAAGCAACTATTTAGTTGAAATTGGGGAGAATTGCGTGGCAAGGGCAACAATTTACAAAAATGAACCGTGGAGAATTGCAATTGAGCAACCGACTTTAATCCAAGGTGAATCGGTGCAAATCATCGCTCCATTGCATAATTTAGGAATGGCAACTTCAGGCAACTACCGCAACTATTTCGAAGATGAAAATGGTAGCCGTATGTCTCATATTATCGACCCTGCAAAGCTTAGCCCTGTCAGTCATAATCTTGCTTCGATAACTGTTCTTGCGCCAACTACAATGACCGCTGATGGCTTATCTACAGGCTTATTTGTGCTTGGTGCAGAAAAGGCATTAGCAATCGCTGAAAAAGAGAAATTAGCAGTATTTTTAATCGTCAAAAAAGGTGATAATTTCGAAACCCAAATGTCGAGCGAGTTTCAAAAACTTATCGAATCTAAATAGGAGTGAATAATGGAAACCCTTTTTAATTACTTTCGGCTTTTTCATTGCCGTGATTTTTGCTATGTCTATCGGCTTTATTATTAAAGGTAAAACTATCAAAGAGGTAGCTGTGGAGGCATTACAGCCTTAGGTATGAAAAAAATGTGCGACTGTGAAGAGCCTTGCGATAACTTAAAAGCAAAAATCGCAGATGGTACTGCAGATCCAGAAGAAGTGGCTCGTTTTAATAAAAATGAACCGCAGTTTTATGAAGTAAAATAGGTATTATTCATCTAGAGTAAATCATAGCTATTTCGTTACTGTGAATTTGCTCGTTATTGGCATAGTTTTTGACAGATTAGAAACTTTTTGTCTACTATGCCTTTTTCTTTATATTTCTTATGCAGGAATGCTCCCCTAATAGGAGAGCATTCCTGTTAATATGAAAAATTAAGTTAGTTTTATATACGGTATTAACGATTATTCTTTCCACACAACGTGATATTCTCGGTTTTCTTCTTCGTGAGAAATCAAGAATTTCGCAAATACATCATCCATTTCATCTTGGTCATTGACCAAGCCAACCCATACTTCTGCGAAAGCATCAGGATCGATGAGTGTACCAATTTCTTCATCCCAATTATCGGCAGTTTCTACCATTTCCACCGCACCGCGATCTTCAAATTGTAGATTAAATAATAAGATATCAGCAGGGATCTAAATTTTCTCCTGCCATTTCAAGGAAAATATCATACGCAATATCAATTGCTTCATCTGGAGTTAATCTTTTTCATAAGGTTCTCTTTAGGTTTAAATAGAATTTACTTGAATTAAACGGCTGGTTACCATTCCCGCTGATTTTTCTTTAATGATTTGCCAATTTTTCGGCTAAAAGTAAAAGGTGGATGATTTTTTTCTCGGTTTCTACATAAATTAACGCATTTTCTGCCAACCAATTATTTTGCTGGAGCAAAGTCAATACATGTGGGACAAAATTGTGATGGAATGGCGGATCAATAAAAATAATCTCGAAAGGCTCAGTACTGTTTTTTTGCGATAAATAAGTGAGCGTATCGGTGTTAATCACTGTACTTTTATCCGTTTTTAAACTGGCTAAATTTTTCTTTAATTGCTGGAGCAGCATTAGCAAATTTTTCTAAAAAAACGACCGCTTGTGCTTGACGAGAAAGAGCTTCAATCCCAAAGCGAACCACTGCCCGCAAAGCAATCTAAGCATCGAGCATTCGCACATCCATCATCAACCAGTTAAATAACGTTTCCTTTACGCGGTCGGTTGTCGGGCGTAACCCCTCCGCATTGAGCACGGGTAATTTCCGACCACGCCATAAGCCAGCAATTACACGCACTTCGCCCATTGCTTTTGAGGTTTGTTTTTGCGGTTTTGAATTTGGTGTTTTTCGCATAATAAAATTGAAAGTAAAAAGAGGTTTATTTTTAGCCTGAGAGAACGTAGAAAAGGTCTAGTTCTCAACTAGACCTTATGAACTATCTCAACAACCGCTGACTGTTCAACACCACCGTAATAGATGACATCGTCATCGCAATAGCGGCAATCATTGGGTTGAGTAGTGTGCCTGTGAAAGGATAAAGTACACCCGCAGCAACAGGGATGGCAATCACATTGTAGAAAAAATGCCCCTGTCAGGCTCTGTTTCATATTACGCAGCACACGTTTTGAGAACGGCAGAATGTCTGCAATCGGTTCAAGCCCTGAACGTAACAGAGACAGATCGGCAGTTTCAATCGCAATATCTGAGCCTGAATGCATCACAATCCCTACGTGAGCTTGGGCAAGAGCAGGTGCATCGTTAATGCCATCGCCGACCATCGCTACAATTTTACCTTGCTGTTGCAATTGCTGAATTTTTCTCTGCTTTTTGCTCTGGCAAGACATCTGCAATTACACCATTTAAGCCTAACTCTTTGGCGAAATAATCGGCTGTCGCTTTTCTATCGCCCGTGAGCATATAGCATTGATAGCCTTCCGCTTGGAATTTTGCGATGACGGTTTTACTTTCTGCTCGCAATTCATCCGCAAGTGTGAAGACTGCCGCGAGCTGGTTGTTCACGCTTAAATAAATTTGAGTTGAACCATTATGGGCTTGCAAATTAAGTGAAGAAATCAACCGCTCATCAAGTTCCAAGAACGCTAAATTTCCCATTTTGACCATCTGACCATTCCATTCACCCACAATACCTAAAGCCTTTCACCACATTGATATTGCTGATTTCAAGGTTTTTCTGCTTGTTCGGCAAATCGCACAATGGCTTTAGCAATTGGATGAGAAGCCTGCTGTTCCAAACTTTTGGCTAAGCTCCAATATTTCGTTTTCATTTCCTTGCAAGGCGGTAAATTGGGTTACGGTCATCTCACCAGTGGTAAGCGTTCCTGTTTTATCAAACACGAGCGTATCGATTTTCACTGCTGGCTTGCAAAGCATCAATATTTTTAACCAATACGCCCATTTCTGCAGCACGTGCAACGCCCTGCGATGGTAGACAGCGGAATCGCCAAACCAAGAGCACAAGGGCAAGCAATAATCAGCACTGTAGTAAAGACAGATAACGCAAAGGCAAAAGTCTTTGCCAAGAGCCAACCAAATCAAGGCGGCGATTAACGCAATCGTAACGACGACAGGCACAAAAACAGAAGCGATTTTATCGACCAAGTGTGCTAATGGCGGTTTACTACTTTGTGCGTGGCGAACGGCGTTGATGACCCGTGCTAATGCGGTTTGTGAGCCTACTTGCTCGGCTTTGTAAATACCAGAACCGTCTTGAATGAGCGTACCAGCGTGGACTTTATCGCCTACTTTTTTCTCAACAGGCAAGGGCTTCACCTGTGAGCATCGATTCGTCCACCCAAATCACGCCTTCGGTTAATATGCCATCAACCGCAAGTCGGTCGCCCGTCAAGGCTTGCACCAACATTTCAGGTTTAATGCCTTTCACGGGAATAGTTTTTGCAATCCCTCTTCAAAAATGACCGCTTGTTTTTGGGGCTAAATCAAGCAATTTCTCAAGGGCAAGCGATGAGCGTTGTTTTGCTTTTAGCTCTAAAAATTTTGCCTAAATTAATAAAGCCTAAAAATCATTACACTGGCTTCAAAATAGACGTGGGCGTGCTCCTGTGGGAAAAAGCAACAAACTGAACGAATAAAACCATGCGACACCCTGTGCTCACCGCAACGAGCGTGTCCATATTTGCCGCACAGTTTTTGCAAGCTTTTTCCACGCACCGATAAAGAAATCTTTACCTGAAAAATACATTGTCGTAAGGCTAACAAAGGCAAGTGCAAACCAAGTAAGATGATTGCGTTCAGTGACCATCATACCGATAAACATTCCCACAACCATTAAGCCAAAAACCGACAATTAATGCCCATGAAAACTGCCATTTTTTATGACTTAAAATGGCTTTGGTTTGTGCTTGTTGTTTAGTACGACGTTCTTCTTCGCTTTCCAACATTTCTGCACCAAAGCCCATTTTTCGATCGCTTGAATCATCACTTGAGGATTAGCATTGCCCTCTACGAAGGCAGTTTGATCGGCAAGATTGACTGAGGCAAAATTGACTCCTTCAACTTTTGCCAAGTGCTTTTTCCACACGGCGAACACAAGCGGCACAGTGCATACCGTTGATTAGAAGTTGGGTTTCTGAGTTAGACATTGTCCCCTCCTTATTACAAAAGTCGCTTCAAAACCCATTTCATCTACTGCATCAATCAATGCTTTTGGATCAGCATTTCCTTCCGACAATCGCTTGTTGTGGTTCGAGATAAACACTCACGCTTTCCACGCCTGCAACTTCACGCAAGGCTTTTTCTACGCTTTTCACGCAGTTGCCACAATGTAATCCGTCTAGTTTTAAGATAATAGCCATAATAAAACTCCTGTTAAATAGTGAATGACAAATCAAAAGATGGGGTATATGCTAAACCTTAACCATAGGTTAAAGTCAAGAAGAAAAATGAATATTAGTCAAGCATCGACGGGGCTTTCCCCTAAACAAATTCGTGATTATGAAAAAGCGGGCTTATTACCGAGAGCTTGTCGAAGTGAATCAGGCTATCGTATTTATACCGAAGCCGATTTGGAACGATTGCATTTTATTTGTAATGCGCGCAAAGTAGGGTTTTCTTTTGGCTCAAATCACTCATTTGATTGGCATTAAATGATGACCCGCATCGTACCAGTCGCGAAGTAAAACAGCTTACCGAGCAACATATTTTAGCGTTGGAACAGAAAATCCAAGATTTACAGCAGATGCTGACGTTATTGAAAGGTTGGAACAAAAACTTGTTGCGGAAATGACAATCCAGAATGTGCCATTTTAAGCGGATTGCACAAATAACCGCTAAAATTAACTTGAATTTACATAACTTGACCGCATTAACTTAGCCTTTCTAGGCAAATTAACATATAATACCACCTGATTTTTAGGTATTTTTAATGAGTTTATTTAATCACTTTCATCGCAAACCATTATTGTCGCAGTTCCTTTTTAGGAATTCTTGCGATTTTTCGTTGCCTGAAATTCAGCCTTACCCCTGAAAGTGAACAAACCATCCTAAATCAACCGCTTGTTCAAGCTATTACCGAAGAAACTAAGCAAGAACAGCACTTGTTTCTAGCAGAAATTAAACCTGAAAAGCCTTACAAATGCAGTACAAGCGGTCGAAATCCCTCTATTTTTTTGCAAAAAGCTTTCATTTTGATGGTGACTTTAAACCATCCTATTCGAGCAGGATCCTATGTTGTTTATCGCTTAATTTTTATGTATTCACTCAAACAAAATAAGGATAAACAATGATTTCAAGAGTATTAACCGCAGTTTTCGGTTCAAGCAACGATCGTACATTAAAACGCTTGCGCAAAATTGTTGCAAAAATCAACAAATTAGAACCTGCCTTTTGAGCAACTTTTCAGATGAGCAATTACAAGCGAAAACCACTGAGTTTAAAGAGCGTTTAGTGCGGGCGAAACCTTACAAGCCATTTTGCCAGAAGCCTTTGCAACTGTGCGTGAAGCGAGTAAGCGTGTGATGGGAATGCGTCACTTTGATGTGCAATTGATTGGCGGGATGGTATTGACTGACCGCAATATCGCAGAGATGCGTACGGGTGAAGGCAAAACCTTAACCGCAACTTTGCCTTGTTATTTAAATGCATTAACAGGCAAAAGGCGTGCACGTAGTGACCGTGAACGATTACTTAGCACGACGCGATGCGGAAAACGAACCGTCCGTTATTTGAATTCTTAGGAATGAGCGTTGCCGTGAACATTCCAGGAATGTTGCCAGCGGATAAACGCAAAGCTTATAAAGCTGACATTACTTATTCAACCAACAGCGAATTAGGGTTTTCGACTACTTTGCGCGACAACCTCGCCCACGATAAAATGAGCGTTTCCAACGTGAATTGCATTATGCGTTGGTAGATGAGGTGGACTCAATCTTAATTGATGAAGCCCGTACACCGTTAATTATTTCCAGGGTCCAGCAGAAGATGCTACTCAAATTTATCAAGCGATTGACCAAGTGATTCCGCATCTAACTTTCCAAGATAAAGAAGATAGTGATGAGTACACAGGCGAAGGGCGATTACACCCTTTGATCTGAAAAACAAACAAGCACACTTAACCGAACGCGGTATGGTGAAAGTGGAAAAACATTTTAACGCAAAATGGGCTTAATGCAAGAAGGGCGAAAAGCCTTTACCAGCCAGCTCGCATTGCGTTGTTACATCACACTTATGCGGCATTACGTGCACACAAATTGTTTGAAAAAGACGTGGATTATATCGTTGAAAAATGGCGAAATCGTGATTATTGACGAGCACACAGGTCGTACAATGGCGGGACGTCGTTGGTCTGATAGCTTGCACCAAGCTATTGAGGCGAAAAGAACACGTAAACATTCAAGGCGAAAACCAAACTGTTGCCTCTATCACTTACCAAAACTACTTCCGTTTATATGAAAAATTAGCGGGGATGACCGGTACAGCAGATACTGAAGCTTTTGAATTCCAACAAATTTATGGGCTTAAATACGGTGGTGATTCCAACCAATAAACCAATCTTGCGTAAAGACCATACCGACTTAATGTTCAAAAGCGAGCCAGAAAAAAATTCGCAGCAGTCATTAAGGATATTAAAGATTGTATTGCTCGTAACCAACCTGTTTTTAGTAGGGTACGGCATCGGTTGAAAAATCAGAATTGCTTTCTCACGAATTAGACAAAGCAGGTATTAAACACAACGTATTAAATGCGAAATTCCATGCACAAGAAGCAGAAATTATCGCCGATGCAGGCTTACCAGGTGCGGTAACTATCGCAACTAATATGGCGGGGCGTGGTACGGATATCGTTTTAGGTGGCAACTGGAAAGCGGAAGTCGCAAAACTGGAAAACCCAACCGAAGAGCAAATCAAAGCAATCAAAGTGGCGTGGAAAGAACGCTATGAAACCGTAATGGCAGCGGGTGGTTTACATATTATCGGGACAGAACGCCACGAATCACGTCGTATCGACAACCAGTTGCGTGGTCGTTCAGGTCGTCAAGGTGACCCAGGTTCATCACGTTTCTACTTATCATTAGACGATCCTTTAATGCGTATTTACCTCAACGAAGGTAAGCTCAATATGATGCGTAAAGCCTTTACTGAGGAAGGCGAAGCGATGGAATCGAAATTACTGACTAAAGTGATTGCTTCAGCACAAGCGAAAAGTGGAAGCACATAACTTTGATGGTCGTAAAAACTTGCTTCAATACGATGATGTGGCAAATGAGCAACGTAAAGTAATCTACGAACAACGTAATTACTTTACTTGAAACGGACAACGTTTCTCCAATGATTGAAAACCATCCGTGATGATGTGTTTAACCAAATCATTAGCCAGTATGTTCCCGCCACAATCTATCGAAGAAATGTGGGATATTGAAGGCTGAAGTGCGTTTGGATCGTCAATTCGGCATGAAACTACCAATTCAACATTGGTTAGAAGATGAGCCAGATCTACACGAAGAAACCTTACGTGAACGTATTCTGAACATTGCGAAAAGAAGAGTACAAAGCAAAAAGAAACGATTGTAGGGCAGAAGTAGATGCGTAACTTTTGAAAAAAAGGTATCGTATTGCAAAACTCTTGATGAACTTTGGAAAGAACATCTTTCTGCAATGGATTATCTCCGCAAAGGGGATTCACTTACGCAGCTATGGTCAGAAAGATCCGAAAAACGAGTACAAAAAGAGTCGTTTGCTATGTTTACTGAAATGTTGGATCTGCTTAAAACCAACGTCATCAGCGTATTAAGCCGTATTCAAGTGCGTAGTCAAGAAGAGGTTGCTGCAGAGCAACAAGCTGCTCAACAAGCACAAGAAGCAACAGAGGCTGAACAAGCAGTAGATATGGACAACCTGACTGAAGAGCAATTAGCGAACTTACATATTAGTCAGCAACGATCCATGCCCTTGCGGTTCAGGCAAAAATACAAACATTGCCACGGCAGCAAAGCAAAAATATGCGTAAGCAATAACGGAAGCTAGACTGGCTTTTCATATTGGAGAGGCAGCTTTATCCCCGCCCATTCATTATTTCGGATTTCTTTTACTCTATATAGTTTCTATATTTGAATGCCATTTTATTACTTTATAAACTCATTTTTATGACAACACAAACCGACAAAGACAAGCCTACAATCTTAACAAACTACAAAAAGCGTTTACGTCGCAATGGGCAATGCGATTGCCGATTTCAATATGATTGAAGAGGGCGATAAAGTGATGGTCTGCCTTTCGGGCGGGAAAGATAGCTACACGCTTTTAGATATTTTGCTTAATTTAAAACTCAACGCCAATCCATTTTGATGTGGTGGCGGTGAATTTAGACCAAAACAACCCGGTTTCCCAGAGCATATTTTGCCCGAATATTTAGCCAACATCGGCGTGGAATATAAAATTGTGGAAGAAAAATACTTACGGTATCGTAAAAGAGAAAAATTCCAGAGGGAAAAACGACTTGTTCACTCTGTTCGCGTTTGCGTCGTGGGAATTTTATATCGCACCGCCACAGAACTTGGTGCAACCAAAATTGCACTTGGGGCATCATCGCGATGATATGCTCGGAAACCCTCTTCCTAAATATGTTTTTATGGTGGTAAATTAAAGTCGATGCCACCAAAAGCTGATTAGCGATGATGGCAAGCAACAGTGATTCGTCCGTTAGCTTACTGCAAAGAGAAGGACATTGAAAAATATGCGAAGCAAAGCAATTCCCAATTATTCCGTGTAATTTATGCGGTTCACAGCCGAATCTCCAACGTCAAGTAATCAAAGAGATGTTACAAACGTGGGATCGCCAATATCCAGGGCGAATTGAGACGATGTTCAGTGCTTTGTAAAATGTCGCCCCATCACATCTTTGTGACCCGAATTTGTTTGATTTTAAAAATATCAAACACGGACAAGTGATTGAAGGCGTAGAAGGCGATCTTGCTTTTGATAAGGAAGAAATGCCTGTAATTCCTGTTGGTGCAGTAATTGATGAAGACGAGCACGAATTTGCACAGGAAGGATTGATCCAATCTAAAGCGGTTTAATTTTGATTAAACTTTGCAAAGTGCAAACAACTTAGATTAAGAGGATTTTTTATGTTTTCAAACGAAGTAGTGATTTCGATCATTACGTTACTCGTATTAAGTTTAATGCGAATTAACGTGGTCGTTTCACTGATTATTGCAGCCTTGGTTTGCGGGGCATCGGCAATTACGGTGTCGATAATGCCACGCTTTTCCAAGCATAGAGAAGACCATCGGTAGCTTTACTGGTGGTTTAGGCGGCGGAGCAGAAACCGCAATGAACTATGCGGTACTCGGTGCATTTGCGGTAGCGTTATCTCGCTCTGGTGTAACCGATTTATTGGCTTACAAAGTGATTTCACACTTTGGCAAACGTCCATCGGGTCGCTCAGTGTTCTGGGTTTAAATACATCATTTTATTGGTATTAACTGCCTTGCGATCTCATCTCAAAACTTGATCCCAATTCATATTGCGTTCATTCCGATTGTTGTGCCGCCACTTTTAGGTGTGATGAACCAGCTGAAAATTGACCGCCGTGCAGTGGCTTGTGGTTTAACTTTCGGTTTAACTGCCACTTATATGTTAATTCCTGCAGGCTTCGGGCAAATCTTTATCGAAAGCATTTTGTTAAAAAAACATTAATAATGTGGGTTCACAATTTGGCTTAGTGGCAACCACAGCGGAAATGACCAAAAGCGATGTTTATCCCTGTGCTTGGTATGATTTTAGGCTTGCTCTTTGCATTCTTCGTTTCTTACCGCAAACCTCGCACTTACGCGGAAGTGCAAGAGAAAAATGCAGATGACATTGCAGAACGTGTCGCCCACGTAAAACCATTCCACATCTGGTTAAGCGTTATTGCGATTATCGCGACCTGTTCAACGCAATTAGCGACCAATTCAACCATTATGGGCGGCTTAGTCGGTTTAGTGATTTTCGCATTAGGGTGGTGTGTTTAAACTAAAACAATCGAACGATGTTTTCCAAGATGGCTTACGTTTAATGGCGATGATTGGCTTTGTAATGATTGCCGCATCTGGTTACGCAAGCGTTGTAAACTCAACGGGTGGCGTGGCTGAATTAGTGGAAGGCTTACGTGGCTCAATTGATAGCAAAGGCACCGCTGCATTCTTAATGCTAGTTGTTGGCTTGCTGATCACTATGGGTATTGGCTCATCATTCTCAACCGTACCAATTATTACCTCTATTTACGTGCCTTTGTGTGTGGCTTTCGGTTTTTCACCACTTGCAACAATGTCTCATCGTTGGCGTTGCTGCTGCACTTCAGCGATGCAGGCTCACCAGCCTCGGACTCAACCCTTGGTCCAACATCAGGCTTAAATGCTGATGGTAAACACGACCATATTTGGGATTCGGTTGTGCCAACCTTTTTACACTTTTAATATTCCGTTGTTAGTGTTTGCTGGATTGCAGCGATGACGTTGTAATTATAATGCAATCATTTACTGGGGCGTGCTGCACGCGCCTTTTATTTCGTTCAATATATAAAAATATTCCGAAAAAGGCTATTTATGAAATTTATCTCTTTTAATATCAATGGATTACGTGCTCGCCCACATCAACTTGAAGCTATTATCGAAAAACATCAACCCGATGTCATTGGTTTTACAAGAAATTAAGGTGTCAGACGAAGATTTCCTTTATGACTTAGTTAATCACTTAGGCTACCACGTATTCCACCATGGACAAAAAGGACACTACGGTGTGGCACTTTTAACCCAAAAACAACCGCTTTGCGGTGCGTAAAAGGTTTTCAACTGATAGCGAAGATGCACAAAAACGAATGATTATGGCAGATATTGAGACAGAGTTTGGCGTACTTTACTGTGTTAAACGGCTATTTCCCACAGGTGAAAAATCGCAAGCATGAAACTAAATTTCCAGCGAAAGAAAATTCTATGCGGATTTGCAAAATTATTTAGAAAACCGAATTGAAACCTGAAAATCCGATTGTTATTATGGGCGATATGAACATCAGTCCAACAGATTTAGACATTGGAATTGGTGAGGTAAATCGTAAACGTTGGTTGCGTGATGGAAAATGTTCCTTCTTGCCAGAAGAACGCGAATGGTTAGAGCGTTTACAAGGTTATGGATTAGTAGATACATTCCGAGCAATGCACCCAGAAGCAGATGATAAATTCTCATGGTTTTGATTACCGTTCAAAAAGGCTTTGACGACAATCGTGGTTTACGTATTGACTTGGTGCTTGCCTCAAAACCATTGGCGGTACGTTGCGTAGAAACCGGCATTGATTTAGAAATCTGAACGATGGAAAAACCTTCTGATCATGCTCCTGTTTGGACTGTTTTTAAGTAATCTATTTACTAGGCATAGTAAACAAATAAAACAGGAGCGATGCTCCTGTTTTTATAATTCAAGATATATTATCTCTTTCCCTAAAGTAATCATATGCTTATTCGTTGCAATATTTTGCTGCGACCCAGCCAATAAAAATACATATTACGACAATTAAAAAGATTTCACTGAAATCTAAACCTGTTAGCGTAAATTTCACCGTGAACTATATCCGTTACATATTTTACGATACTGACTAAATAGCTAATAACAACTGAGCTAAATAAGATTGCTAATAAACTACCCAAAAAGCCGTAAATCATTCCTTTGTATAAAAATGGACGAGCAATGAAATGATTAGTTGCACCTAAAAGCTGTTGAACTTCAATAGAAGCACTGCTATTTGCCACATCAGTACGTACTACATTACCAATTACCAAAAAGACAGCAATCATCATCAATAACGTACAGAGTGTGCCAACGCGTGCAAAAAGCCAGGTTAAAGCAGTTAATTTTTCTAACCAACTGTTATCTAATCTCACTTCCTGCACACCTTTAATACTTTGCAGACCGTTGCGAAGTATCAACATTTCTTCGTTGTTGGCAAAGGCTTTTTTCGGTTTAAGTACTACGACGGCAGGAAGCGGGTTATCCTCAATAATATCTAAGGCTTCGGCAAATCCAGACCATGCTTGGAAATCCTCTAAGCTCTGCTGACGTGAGATAAAATTCAGATTTTCAATTTTATCGGTTTCGAATTGATGAATTTTTTGTACGACAATACTGGCTTCGTTATCCGACAGATTTTTATTGAGATAAATAGTTAATTCAGGCTCAGGGTAAAATTCTGTTGCTGCGTGGTTGATGTTTTTCCATAATAGATAGCTAACAATGGGAATGGTCAGCGATGATGCAATAACCAATACCGTTAAAAACGTACCTAGCTTGCGTTGTATTAAATCTTGCCAAACGGCTCGCAAAATATAGCGTGTCTGTGCACCTAATCGCGTATTCAATAAAGCAGTCTATTTTCAGTCCTTTTTGCTTAATTCATTTGTAGATGCCCTTGTTCTAACACAAGGCAAGGTCTGGGGAGCGTATTGTAATGATATTGGTGTCATGGGTTGCCACAATCACCGTCGTACCTTGTTGATTAAACTCTTCAAACAGACGGAAAATCTCAAACGACAGTTTTTCATCTAAGTTGCCTGTCGGTTCATCGGCAAGCAGTAAAATTGGGCGATGCACAATCGCACGAGCGATGTCTACGCGTTGTTGTTCCCCGCCAGAAAGATGATGCGGGAAGTAGTTTTTACCCACTAATCCCACTCGAGCAAGTGCTAACTTTGCTTCTCTCTCAACAATTTGTTGATTCATTCCTTGAATAATCAAAGGTAATGCCACGTTATCTAAAATGTTTCTATCTGTTAGCAGGCGATAATCTTGGTGTACCATTCCAATTTGGCGACGCAAAAATGGTAATTCGTGTGAGGCAAGGCGGGTAATATCACAGCCGTTAAACTCAATACTCCCACCATTGGTACGTTCAATACCCATAATTAGTTTTAATAACGTACTCTTCCCTGCACCAGAATGCCCTGTAAGATACGCCATTCCGCCTTTTGGAATATGAAAGCTGATGCCTTGCAGTGCCGCTTTTATTTCCTTTTATAGACTTTATTGACATTACTAAATTTGATCATTGTTTTGCCTTTATATTATGCAACTACTTTTTCTTCTTCGTGACTAAACAGGGCTTCGATAAACTCTTCTGAATTAAACGGACGCAAATCGTCAATTTTCTCGCCCACTCCAATAAAACGAATTGGAATATTAAATTGATCCGCAATAGCAAAAATAACGCCACCTTTTGCTGTGCCATCTAATTTAGTAAGCGTAATACCTGTCAAAGCCCACTGCTTCATTAAAGAGTTTTGCTTAGCTAATCGCATTTTGACCTGTGCCTGCATCTAAGGTGAGCATAATTTCGTGTGGAGCAGTTTCATCATATTTTTTTCATTACACGTACAATCAGCTCATCCATTAAGTGATTTTTATTTTGTAAACGCCCTGCGGTATCGGCAATCAATACATCAATATTTCTTGCCGAAGCGGATTGCATCGCATCAAAAAATCACTGAAGCTGAATCGGAACCACTAGATTGTGCAATCACAGGAATATGGTTACGTTCACCCCAAACTTGAAGCTGTTCAACCGCTGCAGCACGGAATGTATCACCAGCAGCAAGCATCACAGATTTACCTTCATCTTGGAATTTTTCGCTAATTTACCGATTGTAGTTGTTTTACCTACTCCATTCACCCCAACCATCAAAATCACATATGGTTTTTAGTTGTATCAATTTCAAATGGTTGAGCCACTGGCTTTAGCACATCGGCAAGCTCAAGTTTTAATTGCTGATAAAGTAATTCAGCATCTTTAAGTTGTTGTTTGCTGCGTGTTGAGTTAAGTTATTGATGATTTTGGTTGTGGTTGGCATACCAAGATCCGCAATCAAAAGCTGCTCTTCCAACTCTTCGAACAGATCATCATCAATTTTTTTACCGCGGAAAAAGTTTAAGAAACCTGAACCAATATTCTGCTTGGTTTTAATTAGCCCTTGAATTAAACGACTGAAAAAGCCTGTTTTATTCGCGGGTTTCTCTTGATATTCATCTTGGGTTTCTTCTTTACTTTTTCCGCTTCTTCAGCAGTTTCTACAATGTCTTCCACAACAGGCTCTGCAATTTCCTCAGAAATTTCGATTGCTTGTTCTGATTCAGAAATAACCTCTGTTTCAAGTTGAGTTTCCTCAACGATTTTCATTTGCTTGCAGAGAATCAGCCATTGTGGCAAAAGTCTTCTGCAATTTCATCCGCTTGCAAAATTCTCATCTGAATTGTGATGAGCTGTATCAATAATAGCTACGCTCTCTTCTTTTTCTTCTTCGAAGGATTGTTCGATTTTCTCTCTAACTCCTCAATAATATGCTCAGCAACATCCAATTTTTCTTCAACAAAGTGTTTTTCTTCATCTAATTTTTGTTCAATAAATTCGCTTACTATTTCGTGTTTTTCTTCTACAAACGGTGCATTTTTCTGCTATGTTTTGTGAATCTGTTTCAATGGTTTGCTCTTGCGAAACTTGTTCTGTAATTTCTTCTTTTTCCCGAAGCCCAAATCCAAGACCAAAACCTTTTTCTTTTCCGACATAATCTATTCCAAAAATAAATACTAAAAAGTGTTAAGTTTACCAAAAAATGATTTTATGAGTATGAAAAATCTTTCTTGATTTTATATTTCTATTTTCCGAAATATGCTCAATTAGCTATAATACCATCTCCGTGAATGATTACATTTTTAGTAAGAATAATAAACATTAGGAATAAAAATGACTTACTTCAACTTTTTGTTTAGCTTTAAAGGACGTTTAAATCGGCAAGGCTTTTGGGTAGGAATTGGCATCAACTTTGTTTTTTTATTTATCGTGGTAAATTTTTCACCTATTCAACCGCTTTTAACCCGATAATGCTTTTTCCGCTAGGGGAAGCCTGTATAGTATTCTTTCCATTGCCGTAAAACGCTTACACGACAGAAATCGTTCTGGCAAACACGCCTTTATTTTAGCCGTGCCAATGATTTGCTACTTCATTGCCCCGCTTGCAGGTGAAACTCAATGCGTGGTTGCTTGGTTTGTTGATGCCGATGTTGATTGGCACGATTGTCTTTTTAGAATGGGGCTTTTTGCCAGCTTTCCTCAAGGCAACCAATATGGTGAGCAAGGATTATCGTTGAAATTAAAATAGCTTTTGACATTAGAAACAGAAAGTATGACCGAACACATTAAATTAAACTATCACAAAACCAAATTCTTAACCTCTGCACCAGATATTCGCCATTTACCTGAAGATAATGGCATTGAAATTGCTTTTGCAGGTCGTTCGAACGCGGGGAAATCGACCTCGCTTAACGCATTAACTAATCAAAAATTTGGCTCGTACCTCAAAAAACTCCAGGGCGAACTCAACTTATTAACCTTTTTGAAGTGGAACCGAACTGTAAATTAGTTGATTTGCCTGGTTATGGCTATGCAGCTGTGCCCTGAGCAGATGAAAATTCAATGGCAAAAAGCATTGGGCGAATATTTACAAAAAACGTGAATGTTTGCACGGTGTGTTATTTTGATGGATATTCGCCATCCGCTTAAAGATTTAGACCAACAGATGATCGAATGGGCAGTTTCGGCAGAGCTGCCTGTGTTATTACTGCTTACCAAAGCGGATAAACTCAGCCAATCGGAACGTAGCAAAACGGTAAAAATGGTGCGTGAAGCGATTTTACCTTTTTCCAAGGGATGTGCAAGTGGAAGCTTACTCGCATTAAAACGTATCGGCATTGACAAATTATCAAGTAAATTAGACCGCTGGTTCGCACCCGCATTTGAACTTTCAGCAGCAGAATAGAGAACTGAAATGTACAACTTAACTGAATTACGCCAAGAAACTGACGAAATTATCGAAAAACTTATTAGCTGATGGTTCAGATCCTGAAGCACTTTATATTATTGAACACTACGTGGCTCACCACAATTTTAATAAGCTCGAAAAATTGGTGGTGGATGCTACAAACTTGGCTATGAAATTTCAGAAGCGGAAGAGGTGGAAGAAGATGGCAACGTTTTCTTCGTGTGTGATATTGTGAGTGAAATCAACTTAAATGCGGATTTAATTACCGCCCAGCAAAAAGAATTGCTCTCATTGATTGAAAAAGCAGGGCAGAATATGAAGGTTAGGGGCACGTATTTTGAAGATCCGAATGGTGAGGACGATGAATACGGCAACGATGGCGAATTTTTTGAAGAGCACGATGAAGATTTTGATTTTGACGAAGAAGAGATTGTGCGTCATTAGTTTTATATTAGAATATAAAGGGCGGAGCGTACTCCGCCCTTATATGTTTTACTATAGATTTATTCTATTTTTCATCCTATCTTAATAACTCTGCAAAATTTCCTTGAGATTTAATCTCTGCAAATTTTCCTTTTTGGATAATCTGTCCTTTTTTCATTACCCAAATTTCATCGCAACTCGCTAAATCTTCAATGCGATGAGTGATCATCAGTGTTGTGTGTTGTTGGCTTAAATGGTGCAAGGCTTGTAGCACTTGTTGCTCAGATTGCAAAATCTAAACTGGCAGTCGGCTCATCTAACATCAATAGTTCATAGTTTCTAGCAACGCTCGAGCGATGGCAATACGCTGAACCTGTCCTCCAGAAATGCCTGCATTGCTGTCTTGCACTTGATGTTCCAAGCCTAAACGGTAAACAAACTCATCCGCTTTAGAAAGCGAAAGGGCTTGTGTAAGAGCTTGTTCTGATACTTCGTAATTGCCAAGCAAAATATTTTCTTTTAATGAACCACGAATAAGCTGAGGGTTTTGCCCTACCCAAGCTAACTTTTCTCGCCATTGGATTAAATTTAATTCACGTAGCTCAATGCCATTGATGGTCACTGAGCCTTCATAAGGCAAGAAACCAAGCAGCATATTCATCAATGAGCTTTTTCCTGCTCCACTCTGCCCAACTAAAGCGATATGCTGTTTTTCGCAAATATCAAAATTGAGTGGTTGAGTTAAGCGTTTGCCTTGCGGTGAAAGCACCACGCAATCTTTAGCTTGAATCACAAGCGGTTGATTTTGAAAATCTTTTTGCGAAGCTGGGTGAGATAATTGGTGAGATAACACCTCCTCATTTAAAAAGGTTTCGATATTATCCGCCGCCGCAATCGCTGCGGCTTTATCGTGGTAGAACACGCCCAATTCACGCAATGGCTGATAAAACTCTGGTGCGAGCATCAAGCAGAAAAAGCCCGTAAATAATCCCTACAGCAGCGCCATAACCACCAAAAATCTAGCTCACCTAAGAAGGTAAAGCCAAAATAAACTGCCATTACCGCAATGGAAATTGCTGTAAAAAAATTCAAGCACAGCCGAAGAGAGAAATGCCATTTTCAACACATCTCATAGTGCTCAAGCGGAACTCTTCGGTGCTTTGGTAAATCTGCTCAGTCTGCTTTTTCTGCTTTGCCCAAATAGACGGATGGTTTCTAATCCGCGAAGTTTATCCAAAAATTGACCGCTCATCCTTGAGAGCACGCCAATATTGCGTTGGTTGGCTTCCACCGCTTTAATTCCTGCCAATGCCATAAAAATCGGAAGCAGCGGTAGTGTTGCAAATAAAATTAAACCTGCAGCCCAGTTAATTTGGAAGACTACGCAGAGGATTAAGATAGGCACAATCAACGATAAAAACTGCTGTGGCAGATAACGAGCATAGAAATTATGCAGATTTTCGACCTGCTCTAACATCAAATTTGCCCAGCTGCCCGTTGGTTTTTGCTGGAGCGACATAGGTCCGACCGCTAACAGCTTTTGAATAATCTGCTGGCGTAAATGCAAGCGCAAAAGCTTGTCCTGCTTTAAAGCCCATTCTTTCACGCAACCAAATCAACATGGTTCTGACAGTGAAACAGCCAAATAATAATCCTATTTCAGCTAGAAATTGGTTTTGCAGTTTGGTGTTCAATAATTATTTTATGCAACATTAAGGCAATTAATGCCATCTGTCCCATCATAAACAAGGCGCTGATAGCGCTAAAGAGCACATTGAGCAGCAGATATTTTTCACAGTTTTCTGCTGTTCACGTAGCCATTTTTTTGTAGAAGTTTTTGTCGTTCTTTTTCATTTATTTCTCTGTAAGTGCTTGCGTATTTTTTTAATCAAAAATCAAAAACGATACATTAAATCGACCGCTTGATTTACGCTAGAAACCCATTGTAAATACAATTTCGGGGCGAGATTATAGCGTAAAGTTAGCTCCGTTAAAGGAGCAAAAATGCCTACGCCATATTTCACTCTAAATTTGGGCGTGAGGCTCGCACTCACTTCCACTTTCGTATTATCGCCAATCCCGCCGTGCTTACACTTAAATCATTTAAGCCAAAAAGCACTGCCCACTTTGCCGACCGTTTTGCTGCTTTTTGCCAAACTCATACCGAGCAAGGCTGCCGCCATTGAGTTACTCGAGCTGGTATCACCGCTACTATCTAACGAACGCCCTGTTAAGATATAAGAAAGCGCATTATTTTGTGACATCGCAGGCTCTGAGAACACTTTAACTTCAGGGCTATCCGCCAAGCCAACCACTTTTACACCAGCGGTAATTGAACTATCTTCCATTGCTTCTGGATTGCGAATCGCTTCAATATTCAAACTTGGTTGAGAAGGCAAGCCCGCAAAGCTGATTTGTCCTTTGCGGATAATTAAATCCTGTCCAAATGATGCGTATCGCCCTTCGGTTAAATTTACTTGACCATACAACCCTAAACCCTGTTTGCCTTGGCGCACCGCAATGGTGCCATCTACATTGGCTTTTTAAGCCGTAAGCATTGAGTTTCACATCATCGCCAATATGGATGTTAATGTTCGATTTAATCGCCATTCCGCTTGGCGTAGTTTGTGGGAATTTGACGCTGTGCCAGCGGGATTTTTCTTCACAGAACCATCCATAATCACTTCGTCATCACTTACGCTTACCGCACTTTCTGGCAACTCTTCAACCTCAATCCTTGCCCACGGAATATCAATGTTACCACCCAATTCAAGCTCTTTGGCGTGACTGAAACCGAAATATTCGGGCTTACTTCCACTTTCCCAATATTTGGCATACTTACTTTAAAAACGGTTCGTACGGGCATTAATTGTACTTCTCCACGCATCTAGTTTTCGCCAGTCAGCGGAACCGTCTAAATACAGATCACTTTCTGAAGTTTGAATGATACCCGAAAGAGTAGAACTCTGCTCCGTGGAAAATGCATCGCTAAACGCCCATCAGTAATATCAAACGGCATTGAAACCGATTTTGCACGTAAATTGCTTAAACCTAATTGCCCGTGTAATTGTGGTGCAACACATTTCCGCCCATCGTCAATTTTGCATTGATATTGCCATCAACCGATTCTCCGCCCGTTAATAACGGTTTGATTAAACGAAGCGAAAGCTGATCAATTTCAATTTGTCCAGATAATGTTCGTGACTTAGTAATGTCTTTCATCACTAAATCTGTTGCTAATCGCCCGTTATTTTCAATCCGTAAGTATGTTTTCAGATTTAAATTATTGTCTGCCAAACGAGCGTTGATTTTAAGTGGGCTTGCCGTAATCGGGAACGTTTTGCCTCCGATAAAAGCTTGCGTAAATTTTTAAGTGATGTGAATTAACCTCTAAATTTACTTGCGGTGCTCTGTTTTTAAACCACGCTGCATCGCCTTTTGCCGAAAGAATGCCCGATAATTGCGTGCTATTATCTAAATAGGTTTTTAGCATCGCTAAATCTAATCGCTTGATCTCAAACGGAATTTTTCCTTCTTGCCCCGCATTAAAAGTTTGCGGAAAGCAGAGTTCAGCGTGCGAATTTAACCAGCAATGAGGAGACACTTGGGCGTTAATTTGCTGATTGTTGTAATTCACATTTACCGCTTGGTTGGTTCTAAATTTGCCGAGCTCTCGGTTTTCAATTGCCAATTGGCTGATTTGCCCATTCCACACTTGTAGTGCAAGCGGTCAACTTTGCCAGAAAGTTGCAAATTTGCCGAGATTGAGTCGCCTTTTTGCGTTGAATGTGAGGCTATGTTGCGCTTCTGAACCTTTCTCGCATTGAGATCCGATTTTTCGATTTTAATTTCGCCATAGGAAAATTTTTTGTAACGTTAATGCTACATCTCCTTGAATAGTTTTCTCGGTCGTAACTTTCCTTTTCACCGTTAAAATGTTGCAAATTAAGATCATCATAAGCTACATTATTTGCTGTTAGATCGAGATCTCAAGTTTGGCTCGCTCACTTTACCCGAAAGCGTCACATCACCTTTGATGCCTGCTTTTAAACGTGGCACTAACCCCTTGCAAAATCCGGGGCGTTTAGATTGGCAGTAAAGTTTGAATTGTCCCCCAATATGCCTTGCATTGCGATGCGGTTTTCACCATAAATCAAGGTCGCATTTCGGTACGTCTCAGCAAGGTTTGATGATCGGACTTCAAAGTTGCCTCTGAAGTTGCAACGTGCGTTGTGAAAGCGTGCCTTTGATGTCCATTTTCGGCACATCAACCGCCCATTCTCCACTCTCTTTTCCGCGAGCGGCATAGCCGTTACTTTCAAGATCGCCACTTAACACCGCTGCCCAATCTGGCGCAAGCGATTTCGTGTTGATATTGTTGAGGTGTAATTTGCTTTGCCATTCCACGCCATCACGCCAATCGACTAAGCCTGAAAACTGCGCTTTGCCCTCTAAAGCGGTTAAATTTAGGCTATCGATTGCAAAATGGGTAATCGTGCCATTACCTTTAAATTCACACTTGTAGCAGGAATATTCGCTCCCTTCGTATTGCCAGAAAGTGAGAGTTGATAATGGCTCATATTGCCTTGTAAATTCAATGCAATATTATTTAATTTCAGCGGGTCATTTTTATCCTGCGTGATAGCATAGCTTGCCGATGGGATTTTTAGGCTGAGATTAAACGGATTTTTCTCCGTGGTTAAGGCAATATCGCCCGTTAATTCGGCTTGAATTGCCCTCATCGTTTTTCACATTTAAGGCAGTTTTCTGGAAAAGATCGCCAGAAAGAGCGACATCGGCATTATCCATAGGAATAGCCGATGAGAAGTTTTGTAAACCTTCTGCATGTAGTTGCAAATCAAGCGGGTAATCCCCGTTTAGCATCAGCAGCCCTGTGCGGAAAGATTGCCTTGCTGACTTTTCAGATTTAAACGGCTAATTTTCAACCGTTTGGTGATCCGCTTTTTGCCGCTAAAGTTGCCTGATCTAAATTAAAAATCTGGCTCGGTTTTCTCATTTAGGTTTAACGGCTTTTGGCTGATATTGATATTGGCTAAATTCAGCTGTTCAATATTGAAATCAAGCGGCAAAACAAGCAGTTGTTTTTGGTTAAAAATGGCAAATTTAGCGTTTGCTGAATAGCCGCCCAATCAATCGGCGCTTTTGCAGATTGTTCTTCAGATTGAACGGCTTTGTTTTGCCTCGGCATCCTCCGCTTTCATTGGGGCAAGCGAAATCGCTAGCCATTTTAACTCGGTGGGAAAAAGGGTCACAGAGCGCCCTTCACCTTGAATGCCCGACTGGAAAATGATCAAGTTGAATATCTAACTCATCCACTTTCACGCTGATATTATCCAGCGCAATCTTTTCGCAGTAATCCCAAGCGGGAGATTAAGTTCGGTAAAAGGCTCGCTCTCTCTTGAGGTTGAGATGGCGGAAGTTTGCTCGTGTCAATCGCAACGATCGTATCTTTTAAGCTCAAGTTTTCAAGGCAAGCATCATATTTCCATAGGCAAGAAAAAAATCGAAATGTAACTGTGCTACGCCTGCAGAAACCTCCACGCCTGCCATGTTGTATTGGGTGTTGGTCAGTATTAGCCCTTCTTGTAAGCTACCTTCAACCTGTTCAATGGAAAGCTCATCTAATAAGCGTTCAGCCAAATGAATGACCGAACGTTGCCCGTAACCAGTGGCAAGATAGCCCATTCCGCCAACTAAAAGTAGCGGAATCCCACACAACACCCAACGGAGAAACTTGCCTTTGTTTTTTGGCTTTTGTAACTGACTGTTTACTTTCCGTTTCGCTTAATTTTTCTGTCATTTCTTGTTTTTGCATACTAAAGTTCTGAACCTAATCCAATATAAATTTGCACGCCTTTTTCATTACTTGGTGATTTCACTGGGCGTTGCGACATCAAGTTTGATGGAACCAATGGGGGATGCCCAACGCACACCAATGCCTGCCTGCATGTAAATCCTTGCGGTTGAATTTGTTGGAAGCTAATCCTGTATCATAAAAAGCTACAGCCCACCAATCTGGGTAAATTTGATATTGATATTCCACCGAACCTGTGGCTAAACGAGAACCGCTGAGCTGTTTTCCGTTATTGGGATCGCGTGGTGAAATATCTTTGTAGCCAAAGCCTCGCACGCTCATATCGCCCCCGCAAAATAGCGTAATGCTGGCGGGATTCGTTCAAACTCTTTAACGTGAATACTGCCCACTTCGCCGCGCAATACAAAACGATGGTTTTTAAAGTAGGTTCGAATCCAAGCGGTAGACAGTTTCCAGCTATAAAAATTAACATCTGAAATCAGATCTTTCGATCCCCCAGTTCACCGTTAATTTTTGCGTATCGCCCCACAATGGGAAACGACGTCCATCTGAACGGGTGCGATTTAATGATGCCGTTGGGTAAATCAGCAGCGTTTTTATGCGAAATATCCGCTTGCGTAAAGGAATCGTAACGTGCTTTCACGCCAGCCGAAAACGACCAGCCTGTTTCACGTGTCCAAAATCGCATTAAGCCCAAAGGTTGCCGCGGTTGATTTGGTATCATTTTGATCTTCACGTTCAATCCCACCAGACACTTGGTAATAGTAGTGAATCGGATTCGCTCTCACGGGAATATTGTAACCAAATTCTGCGGTCTGTTCAGGGCGAGAAATGTAAGTGCGGATTCAAAAACTATGCCCACGGCTGTTAATCCAAGGCTTTTTCCAGTTAAATTGCAAGCGTGGTCCCACATCGGTTGCAAAACCTAAACCGACTTCCATCTCATTACGTTTACGTGGCTGAAAGAGCACATTGAGATCCACCGTTTTCTGCGCTTCATTCAGCTTTGGTTCAACCAACACAGAAGAGAACCAATTACTAGACGTGTAATCTGAAGTCAGCGTGGTTAAATCATTTTCCGTTGTATGGCTCGCCCGTATGGATTTTAAGAATATTCCGCAAATAATCTTCACGAATTTGGTTGTCGGTAAATTGGATTTCTCCATAACGATAACGCTCACCGCTGTCGTAACCTAATCGCCAATCGGCGGAATGCTCGGTTGGATACACCTCAAGACGATGATAGAGCCAATGCCCATCAAAATAGCCTTTTTTGAAGGCAAGCCCTTCTAAGCTACTTTTGAAATTATCATAAACGCGATGATATAAAGTCGTCCCTTTTTCGGCACAGTGGTGAGCAGCTGTTCAAAAATCTGGATCGGTTTTCCCTCACCAATAATTTGCACATCCGTTTCATCAATTTTGACGGTTTCTTTATCCAACTCAACATTCAACACTAAAAGTGGCTTTTTGCCCTCACGCGGTTCTAGTACAAACTGATATTTGGTGTTGTAGAAACCTTTGGCACGCAAGCCTTTATCGACTGCATTTTTGACTAAATATTGGTAGCGCTCCGAGCCATCGGCATATTCGGGAGCGATTTGCGATAAAAAAATCTGCACGTTTGCCCAAGCATCTTTATCTCTGCTTGCAATGCCTTTCACCTCTAAATCAACTTGAGCCTGTTCGCTATTCTCCGACGGCTCAGAAGCGGTCGAATTTTCTTCCTCTTTTGCGATTTCTTCTGCATAGCTCAATGAAGAGATTGCCATCAGGCAACAAAGTGTTAAAAAACGAAGTTTAAAATGCACGCTATTTCCTTGGAAATCACCTAGGGCTACACGCCCTAGGTTAGTAATAAATGTGTCCCTATGGGACACCAATCATTGGATCATTCCAGCCCCATAGGGGCTGATTTGATGCGTAACCTAGGGCGAAAGCCCTAGGGTGATACTGGCTGCGATAAACCTATCTCACCAATCTCAACGGATTCACCGCTACACCAGCTCGAGTAATACCGAAATAAAGCGCAGGGGCTACTTCGACCGCCAGAGTTCCCCACGGTTGCAATCGTTTGACCTGCTAAAACGCGTGTGCCTTCTTTTACCAAAATGCTTTGCGTGTAACCATAAACAGATAAATCATCACGACCGTGGCTGATAACCACCATATTGCCATAGCCTTGTAACCAGCCCTGTGGTAACAACACGCCCGCTTGCGATAGCTCGAATTGGTAGTGCCTGCACTGGCTGAAATCACGATACCATTCCAACCATTACCAAATTTAGTCACGACTTTACCAGAAACTGGCATTGAATATTTGCTTGAACCTAAACCACTGCCCGCTCGTACTTGCTGTTTCTCACTTTCAGTTGCTTTGCGGTTTTCTTCTCGGCTTTTCTTCGCTTCTAACTGAGCAATATCGCGTTTTTCTTGCTCTTCAGCTTGGCGCGTTTGCTACCACTAATTTTTCTTGGAGTGCAGCAGCGTTTGCTCAATTCCTCTAATTGGCTTTGGTCTTTTTCAAGCGTTTTATCAATCGCCTTTAATGTATTTTCACGCTCCCGCTGCACTTTTTATAAGTCTTGCTCTTGCTTCTTTTGGGTCGAAAGCTGTGTTTGATGTCCTTTCTGCTGTCCTTTTAGTTCATCGCGACGCGCTTTTAGTTCCTCTTGGGTATGGCGTAAATCATTAATTAAATCAATGCGAACTTGATTGATATGTTTCATAGTAAGCGGTCATTCTGTCCGCATTTTTTGCAGAATCGGACATCAACCGCTCAAGCACAGAGGGATGAATACCCGAACGGTATGCCGAATCCAGCTGATCTTTTAATCGCTCTTTTTGCTCTTTTTCTTGCTGTTCTAACCGTTTGATTTCTGCTCTGTACGTTTAATCGAAGCGCGAATATCTCGCCAATGAACTTTCAGTATCTTTTTAGCTTGGTAAAGACTTGCCCCATTTCCACTTCTTGCTGTTTAAGTGTGGCTTGCAACGCATTACGTTTTTGGCGGTTTTCATTGATTTTACTTTTCTGTTTTTCGATTTTTTTGGTTGATTTCAGAAAGTTGATTAGCGTTGCTTATCGTAATTAGGCTATTTAAACCAAAATAAGCTAAATATGAGAACAAAAAGATGGCAATTTTCACAAAAATTCCTTAAGAGAGCAGATGTAAAAAAGTGCCTATTTTAGTGAAATTTTTGAGGAAAATCAGCTTTTCTACGACTTTTTATACCCTTTTACAAAAAGAAAGTGGCTCACCCTTTAAAAATCAAGGGATTTTTGCTATAAATAGCCCTGTTTTCATAATCAACTCAACTTAATAGGAGCTCCTATGGAATTAGTATTTATTCGCCACGGTTTCAGTGAGTGGAATGCTAAAAACTTATTTACAGGTTGGCGTGATGTTAATTTAACAGAACGTGGTATCGAAGAAGCAAAAAGCAGCGGGTAAAAATTATTAGACGCTGGTTACGAATTCGATATCGCATTCACTTCTGTATTAACCCGTGCAATCAAAACTTGTAACATCGTATTAGAAGAATCTAACCAATTATGGATTCCTCAAGTGAAAAACTGGCGTTTAAACGAACGTCACTACGGTGCATTACAAGGCTTAGATAAAAAAGCAACAGCGGAACAATATGGCGATGAGCAAGTTCACATCTGGCGTCGTTCTTACGACATCTCTCCTCCTGACTTAGATCCAGCAAGATCCAAAATTCTGCACACAATGACCGCCGTTATGCACACTTACCAAAAGATGTGATTCCAAACGCAGAAAACTTAAAAATCACATTGGAACGTGTTTTGCCATTCTGGGAAGACCAAATCTGCACCAGCATTATTATCTGGTAAACGTGTTCTTGTAACGGCTCACGGTAACTCATTACGTGCATTAGCAAAACACATTATCGGTATTTCTGATGCTGAAATTATGGATTTCTGAAATCCCAACGGGGCAGCCATTAGTGTTAAAACTTGATGACAAATTAAACTTTTGTAGAAAAATTCTATCTATAAGCTAATTTGAATCTGAGAGCCTAGAATGGAAATTCTAGGCTCACCCTATTTTTGAAGCTAGTAATGGGGTGCAACCGTAATACGTTTATATCTGCATTACAATGGAGGTTTTATGGTGGCTATTCGACACTCTCACGAACTCTAACCCCTGCAACATTTGAACTCGCTGGTTGGAGTGAATCGTTGCATATGTCTCCTGTTACCTTTGATAAATTGCAGAATGCGTGGCGATATTCGCAAGAAAAGCTAGACCCCACTCAATATGAATTAATGTGGGATGGCATTGAAATGGCCGAAATTCTCTATGGCTTGAATATGGATGATGATAGCCTTGTTGCCGCAATGCTTTTTCCCTCTGGTTAAAGGGCACATTATTGACCTTGTGCAAGTCAAAGAAGATTTCAGCAACCAAGTGAAAAACTTAGTAAAAAGGCGTGTTAGAGATGGAAAACATCCGCCAACTCTCATCTAATTCTGCTTCCGATCTGCAAATCGACAATATTCGCCGTATGCTGTTGGCAATGGTGGATGATTTCCGCTGTGTGGTCATCAAGCTTGCCGAACGCATTACTTATCTCAGAACCAAAAATCGTTATAGCGAAGAAGATATTGTACTTGCGGCAAAAGAGTGCTCACACGTGTATGCCCTCTCTACAATCGTTTGGGCATTGGGCAAATTGAAATGGGAGCTTGAAGATTATTGCTTCCGTGCTCTGCACCCACAATGTTACCGCCAAATTGCGAAATTTGATCTTGGTGAACGCCGTGTCGATCGTGAAAAATATATTGCAAATTTTGTGGCGGATTTAACCGCTTCACTAAAAGAAGAATTAGACGAAGTGCAGGGTTTATGGTCGTCCCGAAAACATATTTACAGCATTTGGAAAAAGATGCAGAAAGATCTGCGTTTTCGATCAATTGTTTGATATTCGCGCTGTACGCGTCATCGTGCCAAAATTGGAAGATTGCTATACTGCACTGAGTATTATTCATACCCAATATAAACATCTACCAGAGCACTTTGATGACTATATCGCTCAACCTAAACCTAACGGCTATCAATCTATTCACACCGTAGTACTCGGCAAAGGAGATAAGCCCATTGAGGTGCAAATTCGCACGCAAAAAATGCACGATGATGCTGAACTTGGCGTTGCTGCTCACTGGAAATATAAAGAAGGGGCAACTGCGGGGCGTTCAGGCTATGAAGAGAAAATCATTTGGTTGCGTAAACTCTTAGCGTGGCAAAATGATATTGCGGACTCTGGCGATGTGCTCGATGAGATGCGTTCACAAGTGTTTGATGATCGCGTTTATGTCTTTACTCCGCGTGGCGAAGTGATTGATTTGCCAAAAGATGCAACGCCTCTAGATTTTTGCTTATGCAATTCACAGTGAAATTGGGTCACCGCTGCATTGGGGCGAAAGTAGCGGGCAAGATTGTGCCATTTACCTACATCTCAAAATGGGCGATCAGGTTGAAATTATTACTCAAAAACAACCTAATCCAAGTCGTGACTGGCTTAATCCAAACACAGGCTTTGTGAACACCTCAAAAGCACGTTCCAAAATTATTGCGTGGTTCAAAAAACTTGATCGTGAGAAAAATATCCCGATTGGACGCGAAGCCCTTGAAGCAGAAAATGACCAAGTTAGGGTTTAACGCACAAACAGATCGAAACCTATGCATTGCCACGTTACAACCTCAAACAGATGGATGATCTGTATGCGGGCATTGGCGGTGGCGATATTAAACTCAACCAGCTCAGCCACTATTTACAAAGCCGTTTAATTAAAACCTACCGCCGAGCAAGAAGATGAAGCGGTATTGAAACAGCTTAATAAAAACTCGCATCATAAAAGCCCAAATGGTCAAGTGATTATTGAAGGCGTGGGCAACTTGATGCATCCCATTGCACGCTGCTGCCAACCAATTCCCAGGCGATCCGATTGTAGGCTACATCACTCAAGGTCGCGGTATTTCAATTACAAAGCCGATTGTGAACAGCTGTTTGAATTACAAAGCCTTAATCCAGCTCGTGTGGTAGAAGCCCAATGGGGAAGTTATGCTGGCGAAGGCTTAAGTCTTACCATTCGTATTATTGCCAACGACCGTAATGGTTTACTGCGTGATGTGAGTGCAACTATGGCAAACGAGAAAGTCATGTATTAAGTGTTGCTAGCCGTATTGATGCCAAACGTAGCCTTGCAATTATCAATATGGAAATTCAGATGAATAATGTGGCAATGCTGAATAAAAATCTTGGCTCGCATTACGCTTCTTGATGATGTGATTGAGGCAAGAAGGGCTGGATAATTCATTGATACTACACTTTTACTTATACTTATTCCCTTGCTATTTAGTGAGGGAGTTTTTTATTTAACTCTTATTAAAAGTAATAAAAAATCACTTGTTTTTCCATTTTTCCCCATAATGGGAAGATTATTTTAAAACCAAAGAAGAGAGCAAATTTAGTGGCACCAAGAAAAGAGTGAAAACTATTGCATTGCCACTTTACCACTGCGTGATGTAGTGGTGTGTCCTCGAATATGGTAATGCCATTATTCCGTTGGACGAAAGTGTCGGTGCTTGCACCACGTGCTGCGATGGATACAAACAAGCAAACTGTTTCTTGTTACCCAAAAAGATCCGCAAAATGAAAAATCCGACATTAGATGATATGTATGACATCGGTGTAACTGCTAATATTATCCTATCTAAATCAAACTACCAGATGGTACGGTGAAAGTGTTGGTGGAAGGTCAGACTCGAGCCAAAATTGAGAAGACTCACGATGATGAATCTGGTTTTAAGCAGAACTAAGCGTGATTGAAACAACGGATAATGCCGAATCTGAAGAGCTAGCTGCACTTACAAAAACTACCTTTGCTGAGTTCGAAAAATTACGTTAAAAATAATAAAAATTCTCACTGAGATTTTTGAGTTAAATTGCAGAAAATCAAAGGATCAAGAACGCTTAGTGGATACGATTTCAGCCAATCTTTTAACGCCTGTGCGAAAAACAAGAGCTTTTAGAAGAGGCTAGCTTACTCAAACGTTTCGAAAACTTTGTTGATTGCAATGGCAACTGAGCTTGATTCAATGCAGATGGATAGCCGCATCTCGTGCACGCGTGAAAGAGCAGATGGAAAAATCAGCGCGATTACTATCTAAATGAGCAAATCAAAAGCGATCCAAAAAGAGCTCGGGCAATAATGAAGATGTTGAGTAGAGCGAATTAGATAAAACTGAAAGCAAAAATCAATGAAGCGAAATTACCGTGGATGTGTAGAAAAACAGAAGCAGAATTCAAAAAAGCTCAAAAGTGATGCCACAAAGTTCTTCTGAAGCAGCGGTGATCCGTGGTTATATTGACTGGATTTTTACAAATGCCGTGGCACAAAAATCAGCCGTGAGACTTAGCAAAGCACAAGAGATTTTAGATAAAGATCACTACGGCTTAGAGCGTGTGAAAGAACGCATTGTGGAATACCTTGCGGTACAAAGCCGTTTGAATGCTTTAAAGGTCCAATCTTTGCTTGGTCGGTCCACCAGGGTAGGGAAAAACCCTCACTCGGTCAATCGATTGCGAATGCCACAGGGCGCGTAAATATGTGCGTATGGCGTTAGGTGGTGTACGAGATGAAGCAGAAATTCGCGGCATCGTCGTACTTTACATCGGTTCAATGCCAGGCTCGTTGATGATGAAAAATGGCAAAAGTAGGTGGAAAAATCCGCTCTTCTTGCTTGATGAAATAGGACAAAATGGCACAAGATATGCGTGGCGATCCTGGGCTGGCATTATTAGAAGTGTTAGATCCAGAGCAAAAACAAAAGCGTTTAACGACCACTATTTAGAAGTGGATTACGATTTGTCTGATGTGATGTTTGTGGCAATCCCTCAAACTCAATGAATATTCCGCCAGCGTTGCTTGACCGTATGGAAGTGATTCGTCTTTTCAGGTTATACCGAAGATGAAAAATTACACATTGCTCGTGAGCATTTAATTGCAAAACAGCAAGAAAAATAATGGTTTGAAAAAGGTGAATTGACCATCGAAGATGGGCGATTATGAGTATTATTCGCTACTATACCCGTGAAGCGGGTGTGCGTAACCGATGCGTGAAATTGCCAAAATTTGCGCAGTAAAAGCAGTCAAAAGTTAGTGTTGGATAAAAATTAAAAATCTATTACTGTCAATGAAGATAACATTACCGATTACCTAGGTGTGAAACGTTTTGACTACGGCAAAATGGACAACCAAAACCGCGTGGGTGAGGTAACAGGTTTAGCGTGGACAGAAGTGTGGAGATTTGCTTACCATTGAAACCGCTTCTGTACCAGGTAAAGGTAAATTCTCTTACACTGGCTCTTTAGGCGACGTGATGAAAGAGTCTATCCAAGCGGCGATGATGGTCGTGCGTGCACGTGCCGATAAACCCGGTATTGCTGACGACTTGCGAGAAACGCGATATTCACGTCCACGTTCCAGATGGAGCAACGCCAAAAGATGGTCCGAGTGCAGGCATTGCAATGTGTACCGCCTTGATTTCTAGCCCTCACAGGTAACCCTGTGCGTAGAGATAGCGGCAATGACCGGCGAAATCAGCTTGCGTGGTAAAGTGTTACCAATCGGCGGCTTAAAAGAGAAACTTTTAGCGGCACATCGTGGTGGCATTACCACTGTCATCATTCCAAAAGAGAATGAGAAAGACTTGGAAGAGATTCCACGCCAATGCGAAATCAGCACTTCTCGATTCATCCTGTGGGAAACCATTGACGAAGCATTGGCAATCGCCCTTGAAAAACCACCGCTTGGCATTGAAATTGTACCGAGCAAAAGCGGTGAAGATGAAGAAAGCAACGAGAGCGAAAAGCGATTCAATAATCTCTAAAAAGGTATAATAGGACCAGTGTTGGTAAAGTGGCTTAAAGCCTTATATTGCATGGCTCCTAAGCCCTTGAAACATAAACCCAAAAATGTCCATTTTGCCAAAGTACAAGAATAAAGAAACAGGGTAAAAAATAATATTCAGCATTACTTTTTGCCATCAATGTAATAAAGCCTTTTATCTAAAGAACAAATTAGCTCTATTAAAATTTAGTCTGATTACACTCTGGAAAAACAAACCTACCAGCAACTTTCAATAAAATATCAATGTTTGTCAGTACAATCCAAAGATATACGGAAAAGTTCCCTAAATCACATTTAAAAATAGTTCTTCTGATCATCATGGATATAACTTTTTCCATCTCTATTCAGGTGTTTTAGTCCTGAGGGATTCGAAAACAGATAAGGTTGTTAGATATCATTTTATATGGACAGGAAAAAGATATTTACTACACGCTTACTTTGGACCGATTACGAGAAAAAGATTATATAATTCAGTCAATTACCTATGAGGTGGGCAAGGTCTAATGAAAAAGATCTTTTTAATGTACCAGGTGCAGGTATGCCAGTTTCATATGATAGCCATCGATGAGAAAAGTCTAAGGAAAAACATCAATCACAAGTGGGTAAAGAGTTAAAAATAATTGCCAAAACATTGGTAGAGAGTCCAAAATGAATTTTTATCTTCGAAAATCATACCGAAATAAAAATTGAAAGGATGATAACAGACTTGAGGGATTATTTAGCATCTTAAGCACCAATTAAATAATCACAACGAATGAACTAAAAGACATAAGGTTATGTTTATAAAGGATTTTTAATAAAAATAGTTGCTAATAGTTTTTGAAAAATAAAACATTAGCAACTGTTTTATTCTATTATGACGGCGTATTTTCGATATTTATTTCAGGCATGTTAAAGGCAATTCTGATTGCGTAGAACTGCCCTTTTAGTTTATAAATTTCTCAACGCCTCAATACGTTTTTCAAGTGGAGGGTGACTCATAAACAATTCTTTTGAACTCACACCGTTAATCATAAATGCTGCTAATGAACCTTCCATTTCTTGAGGTTCATAGAACACGTTGTAAACGTTGTAATGCCATAATCATTTTTTCTTTGCCTACTAATTTAGCGGAGCCCGCATCCGCACGGTATTCACGGTAGCGAGAGAACCACATTGCAATCATGGTTGCAATCACACCAAATACCATTTGTAAAACAATATCTGCAATCCAGAACACCATTGTGTTTGTGCTTGAGTTGCCATTTTCATCTTTGGTACTTGCCACTGCAGTTGAAATCATACGAGAAAGGAAAATCACAAAGGTATTTAACACACCTTGTAATAAAGTCATTGTTACCATATCACCGTTCGTAATGTGGGCAATTTCGTGAGCAATAACTGCTTCTGCTTCATCTTCGGTCATATTGTCCAACAAGCCTGTACTTACTGCGACAAGCGAGTTATTTTTAGTTGCCCCCGTTGCAAATGCATTTACGTCAGCAGAGTGGTAAATAGCAATATCTGGCATTGGGATGCCCGCTTGTTGAGATTGGCGTTGAACGGTGTTGAACAGCCATTGTTCTGTTTGGTTACGAGGTTGTTGAATTACTTCCGCCCCTACTGAACGTAATGCCATTGTTTTTGATAAGAACAGGGAGATTAAAGAACCTGAAAAACCAAACACAAGCGATAATACTAAAATACCACAGTGCTTTTGACTTTCGAATACCCGTTACTTTAAAAATAATGTTTAACACAATCCCTAATACGAAGGTAATCGCAAGGTTGGTTAATAAAAAGAGAATGACACGTTTTGCCATTGATTAAACTCCAAATAAAGGTAAAAACTTTCCTATAATGAGGGAAAATGTCTGAGAATTCAAGCTATCAGACAACATTTATTCCCCATAAATTTAACTGATTTGTAATTTTTCTGCTTGAAAAATGTACATTTAAGCCAATTAAACGAATATTACGCTCATTTCTACGTGCCCAAACTTGATGCAATAATTTCTAAATCGTTCAAATTCAAGCCCATCTGTGGTGCGTTCAATCGTTGTTTGGTTGAAGTCTTCAAATTTTAGTTTGATGCCCAGCTTTTTAAATTCATGCAGAGGTGTATCTGCCCAATTACGTTGAATTCGGAAAAGCAGCTCAGGATAAAGTTCATCGATAATCAGTTCTGCCTCGTGCGAGTGTGTTGATATCTTGCAAAAAGCGTATTTTTCAACTGCGAAGGATTTACGCGGGCGATCAACCTCCACTTCACTGAATATCAATGCCGTGGCAGAAATCCCACAAGCGTTGTCCAATTTTACTCAAACTCTGGATAAATCACCGTTTATGAGCTTTGTTGAACATCTTGGCAAGTGAGCAGCCCATTTGTATAGCTTCTCTGTGTGACTTTTACCCACACCAGGGATTTTTAAGCGTGATTTTAACAAAATTTTGCACCTCTTCGGGCGGAATCACAAATTGACTCGTTTGGTTTATTCTGATCGGAAGCAATTTTTGCACAAAATTTAAGCGGAGCAACACCGGCTGAAGCTGGGGCAAGTGCAATTCATTCCAAATTGCTTGGCGGATATTTTCCGCAATCCAAGTTGCAGAGCCGGAATGTTGTTTACAATTGGTTACGATCCAAATAGGCTTCATCCAATGAAAGCGGTTCGATAATTTGTGTAATGGCGAAAAATCTGATGAATTTGAGCAGAAACCGACGTTTAGTACAACGGCATATTAACGGGCAGCAAAATCAAATTTGACAGAGCTTCAATGCTGCTGCTGCCATCGCACTATGTAAACCAAATTTTCTCGCCTGTAAACTCAAAGTGGTGAGCACACCTCGCTGATTTGCTTTTATCACCCACCGCAACGGGCTTACTTTTTAACAAAGGATTTTCCCGTATTTCAACGGCAGCATAGAAGCAATCCATATCAATATGGATAATTTTTCTCGTTTTTGCTCTGCCATCATTTGTAAAATTTCCTTCAAAATACACCGCTTACTAAATGGATATAAAACCAGTTTTATTTTATCTAAATACTGGTAAAATTTCCATAAAAATTCATTATTCAAGGCATAATATAATGTTATACGGCTTGTCGATTGTGCTCATCCTCTCCCTTTTAGGTTATTTTTTTCTCGCATTTCTCACCCAATGATTTTGTATTGGGTCACCGTCATTGTGAGCCTTTTTGCCTCTATTTGATTTTTGCTCGTCATCGGTGTTTCAGCTTGGGCAGTTGGATAATATTGTCGAAAACTCCCACAAATTGGCTCAGGCAGCATTGGTATTTTAGCCTTTTCTATTCATACCTGCAACATCTTAAGCCTTTGGGATTTATGATAAAATGGCAGCCAATGGCTCGCAAAAGTTGTTGCACAAGATGAAATGCCTTCCTCGGTCAGCACAATTAATGATGTCGTTAAATTGATCGGGGTGACTATTCTCGTGGGGCTATTTGGCTTTTTCACCAAAGATTTCTTTGTATTTCCTCGCACGCAAGTTCTGTTGTGCTGGTAGTAATGATTTTCGGTGTACGGCATTCAACTCAGAAATAGCGGCATTCCATTGCGAGAAGTTTTTGAATAAAACGAGGCATCCAAGCCCCAATTATCTTTTATGCTGAGTAGTTTGATGGGAGGTGTGATTGCGGCTTGGTGATCGATTTCTGTGAATGAAAAGGCTTTTGCTTACGCTTCTGCTTTGGGTTGGTATTCTCTCTCAGCGTTTTGATGCACGATGCGTGGGGAGCTTTTTATGGAAGTATCGCATTTTTCAACGATCTTTCCCGTGAAATTTTATGTCTCTTTTATGATTCCGTTTTTATGCGGAATTTCCCATCCACAGCAGTAGGATTAGGCGGCGCAACCTCATTGGATTGTACTTGCCGATTATTCAAAAATCGGGCGGAATGCAAGTTGTACCGCTTGCAATTAACTTTTGGTTTTTATCGTAAACCTTGCTGCACCATTGTTATCTAGCGATTTTTATTGGGTTGGCGTGATTAACCTAATAATTTTAGACAATGCTTGCGATTTTCGCTCAATTTCGCCATTCTAGAAACAGGCTCTGATTCCTTAATAATGCCCGCCCCTGCATAAAGAGTGATTCTGATTATGTTCAATTTTGGCTGAACGAAGGGTAACGCAAAATTCTGCTTCTTGCGGGTTAAAAAATGCCTAATGTGCCCGCATACCAACCGCGCTTAAAAAGGTTCGTTTTCAGCGATAAATTGCTTCGCTTTAGCACGCGGTAAGCCTGCAACGGCTGCGGTGGGGTGAATCTGTCGTAAGCAATCTTGATCGAGCACATCGGCTTTTAAGGTTGCCTCAATCCGTCTTCTTAAAATGTTGCACATTATGTAAACGTTTGATTTTCAGGTAGATGTACCTCAAATGCCCACATAAGCATTCAAAATGCTCCTCAATATCTTCCACCACAAGCTGATTCTCGTAGATATTCTTAGCATCTTTTTAACAACCATTGGGCGTTTTGCTCGGTTTCGATTGGGTTATCAGAAACGGCAACTGTTCCCGCCAAAGCTTCAGTAAAAAGTTGATTGCCCTTGCGATAATATACAACGCTCAGGCGTTGATCCCACAAAAGCATTCTGTGCATTTTCTGCCCATAAAATGGTAGCAACTAAGGTTAATTGCTCTGCTTTGTTCAACTCAAATCATAAGCAGAAATGAGATTTTCAAAGGTAAGTTGAATGGCGTTTGCTAACACGACCTTACGCAAATCGCCCGTGCCAATTTGGGTAATAGCTCGTTCAATATTCATTTCCCATTGTTCAAATGTGCAAGAAGATTGCGGTGCTGATATTTGATAGTTTTTAACAGGAGAAGTTGAATTTAGCTCGGTAAAAAATTCAGTAAAATCAACCGCTTGCTCGCTTAGGGTTTAATGTCGGGTAAGCGGTCAAATTTTTGCGAATTTTTTACTAGCATCAAGCGTGGTAAGACAAATTGGCAAATGCCTTCAAATTGAATGCCACCGACGAGCGAAAGTGAGGTAGATGTGTACAAAGATTTGTGCCTCTTCTAACGAAGAAAAAGTTTTTACTGCCCCAATAGTAGCAATCGTTTGATTTTCATCTCGCTTTTCAAAGAAAAAGTGTGGGAAATACTGATTTTGCGATTTTAGCCAGCCTAATAACAAAGATTCTTCTACAGATAAATTGACTTCTGCCATAAGTTGAATCCATTCTTGAGTTGATTGCAGCTGTGAAAGTTGCTCGCTAAGTTGTTGTTCTAATTGAGTAAAAACTGACATACGCAAAATTTTAAGAAAATCAAACCGCTATTTGTAAAAAGATGTTTATTTTTAGCTTAAAACGTCTCCTTAAAAATCGGAGTAAAGTTCGAAAATCCGTTTTAAATCCAAACACAACATCAGGAAGCATTATGGAACGTTTTCCAAAAATCAGATAATTAGCACAGGTCCAGCTACGATATCTCGCGGTCCAATCCACAAAGAGGCTCTTCGATTGAAGAAGAGGGCAATAAAATTCTCAAACTCAACACTCGGCAACCCTGCCCCATTTGGGTTTGAAGCCCTGATGAGATTTTGGTAGACGTTATTCGTAACCCACCAACCGCACAAGGTTATTGTGATTCTAAAGGCTTGTATTCTGCACGTAAAGCGATTGTGCAGTATTACCAATCAAAAGGTAGTGCTCGGAATGGATGTGAATGATGTTCATATAGGCAATGGTGTCTCTGAGCTGATTACGATGTCGATGCAAGCACGATTAAAATGAAAAGTGATGAAACTCCTCATTCCAATGCCTGATTATCCACTTTGGACGGCAGCGGCAACGCTAGCGGGTGGGAAGGCAGTGCATTACCTTTGTGACGAAGAGAACGAGTGGTTCCCTGATATTGAAGATATCAAAGCTAAAAATCAGCCCACGCACCAAAAGGATTTTGATCATCAACCCAAACAACCCAACAGGGGCGGTGTATAGCCGTGCGATTTTGTTAGAAATTGCTGAACTGGCAGCGCCAACATGGATTGATTATTTTTGCTGATGAAATCTACGAAAAATCTTATGACGATGGTGCGGTTCATCACCATATCGCAGCTCTTGCACCTGATGTATTGATCAGTCACTACAACGGCTTATCTAAAGCTTATCGCGTGGCAGGTTTCCGCCAAGGCTGGATGGTATTGAACGGACCCAAAAACCAAGTGAAAGGCTTCACTGAGGGCTTGATATGTTGGCTTTTCTATGCGTTTGTGTGCCAACACCCCAATGCAACATAGCGATCCAAACCGCACTGGGCGGCTATCAAAGCATCAATGAATTCATCCTCCCTGGTGGACGCTTACTCGAACAACGCAACAAAGCATGGGAGTTATTGCGCAGATTCCAGGTATTACCTGCGTGAAGCTCAAAAAGGGCGATGTATATGTTCTGAAAATAGACACCGAGATGTATGGCATTAAAGACGATGCTAAATTTATCTACGATTTGCTTTCAAGCAGAAAAGTGTTACTGGTGCAAGGTTCTGGCTTTAACTGGCATAAACCAGATCACTTCCGTGTGGTAACCTTGCCTTATGTCCATCAGCTTGAAGAAGCACTTAAGCGATTAGCGAAATTCTTAAAACTTATAAACAAGATTAATTTTTATCCTTTTGCTTCCTCCTTCCGTAAATGGGGAGGATATCTCATTTATCCATTCTTTATGTTAAAAAGGCGTCCTCTTTTTCTTTAACAGCCTCTTTTTATTTGGTTGTTTATATTATTTAGCTATTCACTTAAAAACCACTTACTACGGGAGAAAGCATCTTCGGTATTCGTATGGTGTTAACGCTTCCTTGCTTTTATTTTTGGCTTTATTGTTATTTAAAAATGGGATGAATTTAGTTTATTTCTACAACGATTAAAAACGTGAGCCAAAATTATTTCTGTTGATTCTTACCACCTCGACGATTGTCGGTGGCAAATGTGGCTATTTTATGGGCACCGAATAGCGGGAAAGCAATGAAGTTTCCATGGGCTATTTATTAATGCCAATTGTTATGGTCGCTTTTGGTAAAATAGTTTATAAAGAACCGCTTTCAAGAAATAAATGGCTGGCAATTATTTTTGCCTCTTTATTGGTGTGGTGAGTAATATTATTTTGGCGGGGAAACTCTCTTTAGAAAGCGTGTTTATTTGTACGGGTTATCCGATTTATTTTATTTACGCCGGAAATTTGGCTTAAGTCATTTACATGAGTTTTGTATTTGAAATTGCATTTTTAATTCCTGTGGCAATTTATTTTATTTCTAACACCGATATGCAAGCAGTGCAAGAGGTGAATCCATATATTTATATTTTTTATTGCTTTATTAGGCATTATTAGCGGGGCAGCTTTTAATTTCTTATACGTTGGCAAAAGCACTATTTTTACCTTTTTAATTTATTAGGCTTATTAGGGTTATGTTGAACCGTGTGATGTTACTCATCTCATTTTTAATTGGTGAAAAATTAAACCTAATGCTTTATATTTTAATGTCTTGCTTATTGACTTGCCGTTTTTATTATTAATATTAGACTGGTATTCAGGCTGTTCGCCGCAGCTATCTGAAAAAATATAAAGCTACAAATGAAGGTAAATTAATGTTGAAAGGCATGTGCATCACCGCTAATTTTTATTTGGCTTTAGGGTATTATTTTTGCAATTTTATTGCGTCCGTTAAAATGGACGAAAGTATGTTTGGTTTTTCGTATTATTGTATTGATTCCATTTATTTTACAGCGATTTTATTATTTAAACAGATACAAAATTTTAAAACAACTTTGGCATAAAAGACAATCCACACGCTTATCTTTATTTTATTATTACTTGCACTAAACACAGGTGTACAACTTTGGCTTTTTATGTGGGCTCCTAATAATGGTCAGGCAATCCCCGTATCTATTGGCTATTTATTGTTACCTATCGTTGCTGTAGCATTAGGTAAAAATCGTGTTTAAAGAACATTTTACTTTATTAAAGTGGCTTTTTTAATTTTTAGCAATTATTGGTGAGCACGAATGTTATTTTTAACTGGCACTTTTTCTTGGGCAACGCTTTGTTGCAGGTATTAGTTATCCTCTTTATATTACATTACGTCGCTATTTTAATATTAATAATCTCTCCACATTTTTGTTGAATTATTGTTAGTTACCCCTTTGAGTTATATTTTATTTCTCAAACAAATATGCAGCTAATTTTAATGGAAAATCATTATCTTTATGCGATTCTTTCGCTCTATTTGGATTGGTAAATGGTATAGCCTTTATATATATTGCTTCTAGTAATCTATTGTCTGTGAATGTATTGGGGCTATTAGGTTATATAGGAGCCTTTTAGTTATGCTTGCTATTTCATTTATTATTGGCGAAAGTTTAGATCTCGAAATCTTATATAATAATGATCTGTTTAGCTCTTGCTATTACATTATTAACTATTGATAATTTCAGACAAGGAAGATTAAAAACGATGAATGATATTGTAAATTATTGGGGATTTTTAACTGCTTGTATTTTATTAAATCTTACCCTGGCTAGGATACCATTTATATTATTACCCGCACCATTGCGGAAGGCAAAAAATCAGGCATTGTTTCTGCTCTCGGTATTCAAACGGAATGCTATTTCACGTGTTAGCCGTTTCCTTAGGTTTGGCGGGCGTGGTTGCTCACCCACAACGCTATCTTTTGCCATTCTGAAAATTATGCAGGTGCAGCTTATTTGCTTTTACTTAGGCATCAAAATGTGGCGTGAACCTTTGGTCATTGATAATCCAAATTTAGACAAATTACCACTCGGTAAAATTTTATCGTCAAGGGCGTGATTACTAACATATTAAATCCTAAAGTGGTGTTATTCTTCTTGGCATTATTACCACAATTTGTCACCTCAAACTTAGAAAATACCTTTTTACCGTTTTTATTACTGGGCTTAACTTTACTCGGCACAAGTACCGTTTGGTGCATCATATTAGTGATAGCAGCCTCCCCATTGGGGTGTTTATTAAGAAATAATCAAACAATTGCAGCGGGTTAAATAAAATTTGGGCACCATTTTTGTTGGGTTAGCAATGAAGATTTGATTGTAAAGATAAAAATAAATGAGTGTGAGTTTCGTAGTTTCTGATTTTTTATAGTGAAGATAGACAAGTAGGATAATCCGGCTCTAAAAATCAGAACCTTTCTTAATTTTTAATAAATGAATAGGACTTTATATGCAAACTCTTCTTAAATCCTTTCATAATTTGTCAGTAAAACTTTTGCACTCTGGGCAATTGTTTTTGCTGTTCTTGCCTTCTATTTCCCTTCTGAATTTAAAAATCTTCGCACCTTATATTCCTTACCTATTAGGTTTTAGTTATGTTTGGTATGGGGATTACGTGCTACCTTTAATGATTTCGGCGAAGTAGCAAAGCATCCAAAATCTGTCTTTATTGGCGTAGTTGGACAATCTTGTGTACGCTTCAATCGCTTTTTGTTCTCGCCAAAATCCTTTGATTTACACCTGATTTAGCTGCAGTTGGGGTTATTTTTGAGTCGGTTCTTGCCCTGGCGGTACCTCTCTCAAATGTAATGACTGCATCTTTAAAAGGAAATACAGCTCTTTCAGTTGCTTGCACAACTGATTTCTACGTTGATTTCACCATTATTAACGCCTACAATCTTCTACGTTCTTGCGCAAGCCAATGTTTGTTGAATATTGATGCATCAGCAATGTTCTTATCCGTATTAAAAATGGTGCTTTTCCCAATCTTCTGGGGACTAGTTGTGCGTGCATTATTTAAGAAAGCACTGAACAAGCAAGCCAAACCATGCCGTTAGTTTCCGTTATTTCAATTGTATTAATTTTTGGCTGCTGTGGTTGCGGTAAGTAAAGATAAAATTGTAGAATCAGGTTTGTTGATTTTTCAGTGTAGTAGTGTTGCACAACTGTTTAGGCTATTTAATTGGTTTCTTTTCGCAAAATTATTCAAATTAATGTAGTCGATAGCAAAGCTATCTGCTATTGAGGTAGGAATGCAAAATTCAGGATTGGGTGCAGCATTAGCCGCAGCATATAACCCAATAGCTGCTGTACCAAGTGCTTTATTTAGTTTCTGGCACAACGTTTCAGGGTCCAGTTTTAGCGAATATTTTCTCGAATATGAAGGACGATCATAAAACGAATAAATAAAATTTTAGGATGCTATGGTGCTAAACTGTGTTTACCTAAAAACACAGTTGCTTTTCATTTCTAGGATTAGCCTTTCACAGCTTGAACAACTTAATAAGTTGCGGTTAAACACTTGTGCTGCACTCATTGAGTATTGGTAGTAAATTGATTTTAAACCTAACTCTTCTGCGGTTAAGCATAACTGGTTCAAGTCTTTTGCAGGTGTTGCAGGGTGAACCCATTATGTTAATACTTTGACCTTGGTCGATATATTTTTGGCGTTGTGCTGCTTGTTGAATACGCTTAACTGACTGATTTCAGAGAAGGTTTTGAATACTTTTTCTCTTCATCGGTTAGATTGTGCTCAAATGTTGCACAGAGCCGTCGTTATGCAAGATAGATTCCCAAATTTCTTCGTTATCTAAGACCTTTTTCTTTTGAGTAATTTCTCAAGAATGGGTTTTTGTAAATGGTTTTGATTTTAGCCAAATCTTTCACATAGATAGTTTCGATTTAAATGGTTCAACCGATGGCGATACGCTACCCAAAAATAAAAGCTACTTGATTTAGTTGGTGCTATTGACATCAATGTGGTATTACGGCGTCCGTAGCCTTTTAAGATTTCAGGCTCACCAAAAACGTTGTCGCTAATTCTTTTGACGCTTTTAATGTTTTTCCTGTAAGGTACGGAAAATTTCACTATTTTTGCATCGCTTGGAAAGCTATCAAACGCAATGTTGTTCGCTTGCAAGATAGCTGTGCCAACCTAATACCCCTAAGCCTAATGCACGGTGGCGACGAGCAAACTTTATTTGCACGATGCAAGAATGGAATTTCATTACTTTTCTCAATAAATTCACTCATTACTACATCTAAGAAGTAGGTTAATACTTGGTGCATCGGTATCTTTCCACTCATCAAAAATAGAGCAGGTTCATTGAAGATAAGCAACAAACAAAGCTCTCATCAGAGCTTGATGGCAACATAATCTCCGTACACAAGTTTGAGGCGTGTACGGTCATATTCTTTATCTTTATAAACGTCTGGGACGACCTGCGTATCGCATTGTCTTTAAAGAATAGATATGGAATACCCGTTTCGGTTTTGCGTTGCAGTACTTTTGCCCAAAGCTGGCGTTTATATGGATCGCCTGATTTCATTGACTCTAACCATTCGTGCCCTACGCAAACACGTAGTACATTAACTGAATTGATTACCTTCAGTATGAATGTCTAACCATCTCATCAATATCGCCGTGTTCAATATCGATATAGCCCTGCGAATTGACCCTTTACGTGAAGTCCCTTGAGAAATTACATCAGATAACGGGTGTCAAATAGCTTACTGAAATTAAATGAGCCATCTGATTTACCGTTGTTTCTGATTGCATGAACCACGTGGACGAATATCGCCAAAATAGCCTGATGTACCGCCACCGATTTTTACTCATCATCCCCACTTCTGCAGTAGTTTCCATAATTTCGTGGATAGAACTCTCCAATATAACTACCAAAACAAGAAATTGGTAAACCACGGTCTAAGCCAAAGTTTGACCAAATTAGGATGAAGAGCGAGAAAATAACCATGAGCATATAGTGGAAGAATTTATCCGCATAACCTTCAATACCTAATTTTCGTTCAGCGTGTTCAGCAATATAACGGATACGGTCTAAAGCGGTTGTTCCTCAAGTAAATAACCACGTTCTAAAAATAAACGGCTATCTTTGTTTAGCCAAGCAAAATCGACGGGAACTAGAATAAATCATCTGCGGTAATCTGTTTCATTTTTACTATAATCGGTACTACGTTTGTTAAAGAAATCCGTTTCTTTGGTTGAAAGAATCTCAATATCAAACCACTCTGTTTCTTTTAACAATTCAGGATTGATATCGTGTGGTGGTTCTAAACCTAATATCATCAATGAATTGTTACAACGGCTTTTAATATAATTGAGCACAGTTTCTTTGCTAATAAAGCTCAAAATCACCGTCTTCAAAAATCCAATCTAAAATGTCTTTTTCAGCATCAAATGCTTGATCAGCTAAGGTTTTTAATTCAACGAAGAACTCATCTGTAAATAATCTGAATGTTCATCACGTAAAATTTTCAGTATAATGCAATACCAAATTTACCGTGAATCTCTTCTTCTTTGAAGTTGCTTCAACCGCATTTGAAAAGCCTTTGAAACAAGTTTTTATGCTTATTGAACAGACATCATAATCAAAGAACTGACCAAATAAGAAATATGTTCAACGAATAAAAGGAGAAAAGCACTGAAAGGAAAGCACAAACTCGCCTCTGCCCGCATCTTTATCTTTCATAAGCCTTCGCATGTAGCGTATGCGGTTCATTAACGGCTCAATCTCTTGAATTTGGCTAAAACATCTCGTTTAAAGCCCAATTTTTCGAGCAAGAATGAATAAGCATCTTTTGTGATGAACTCTGATTCAGCAAAAAGTTCCCCCACATCGTCCATTTCAGGTTTTGAAAAATAACGATAGAGCTCACCCAGAAACGTTTTTACATTCACTTCACCTGTGAAATCGCTAGCATTGCACGTGTTAAAAACGTGGCGTTCGTGGTCGCTAATGGTTGTGCGATAATCTTGAATATCACCTGCAAAATTGAACTCGGTGTAAACCAATATGAGTGGCGGATAGCATCTTTAAAACTCAAGTAGCTCAGGATATTCGTATGGTTTGATGTTCAAGCGCTTTTTCAAAAAGATTACGTCTCTTTTCATACTTTTGCCCTATGTTTCCTTTTGTTGAAATTGAGGGCGAATTCTAGGAATTTCTTTGGTAAGAACAAGTCTTGACAAATGCTTTTTGAGCACATTTTCTACTCCTTTACTAGTTTATTGATTTATAAAAGGAGAAAATCTTTTAGACTGATTTTAGTTCTATATATAGTGCTTTGAATGATGTAAAAGCACTATATATTGTGTTGTTTTGCTTATGGATATCTTGTGCATATTTTCTCTTTTTACCAGAAAAATTAAAGCAAAAACGCTTTTGATTTATAGTATTATCTCTCCATATTTAATCCTTATCACATAGCGGTTATATTTCTGAACTCGTTTTGCAAAAACTCTCAGAAAATTTAATTCCTTTCAATTTATAAAACTATGCAGAAAAATTTTATTCAGGGCGATTTTTCTGTTGCCCCTATGCTAGATTGACTACGCGTCATTGCCGTTATTTTCATCGCCAATTTAGCCAACACGCTTTGCTTTTATACCGAAATGATCACTGCTCCAGCAATCATTCACGCCAAATATGATCTGTTGGAGTACAATCCTGCGGAAAACCCAGTAGCATTGCAATTAGGTGGGAAGCAGATCCAAAAACAGCTAGCACATTGTGCAAAATTGGTCAGAAGAACGCGGTTATGCGGAAGTGAATTTAAACGTAGGTTGCCCGTCTGATCGCGTACAAAAACTGGCATGTTTGGTGCCCTGTTTGATGGGTAAAGCCGATTTAGTCGCAGACTGCATTAAAGCAATGCAAGATGCAGTCCAAATCCTCGTGACGGTTAAACATCGCATCGGAATTGATGATTTAGACAGCTACGAATTTCTGTGTGATTTCATCGAAAAAGTGCAACCTTATTCGAATGATTTTTATCGTGCACGCTCAGAAGCATGGCTTTCAGGCTTAAGCCCGAAAGAAAACATCGAGAAATCTCCACCGCTTGGATTATAGAACGCGTTTATCAGCTCAAGCGTGATTTTTCCACATCTCAACATCTCTATCAATGGTGGTATTAAGACCATTGAAGAAATTAAACATCATCTTCAATTCGTTGATGGTGTGATGGTGGGGCGCGAGGCTTATCAAAAACCTTCATTATTGGGTGAAATTGACTCGCAAATTTCTTGGCGAAAATCGACGTGTTACTGCTCGAGAAGCAGTGGAAAAAGATGTTGCCTTATATACGAAAAGAATTAGAGAAAGGAGTTTTACCTCAATCATATCGTTCGTCATATGCTTGGGGCATTCCAAAATTGTAAAGGTGCAGACAGTGGCGTCGCCATTTATGAAAAATGCTTGTAAACCAGGGGCGAATGTGTCAATTGTAGAAGATGCATTAAAATTTGTCGAAAATAGATAAAAATACTGCTTGTATCGCCACAAACGATTAAATTTAGCATAGAAAACAAAAATTACTTTAAATGAATAATCTTAGATTTGCTAGAATGCAAACTTTTTATATACAGGAGATCCTAGTGAAAAATATAACTTTTGGGCAGTGCCTTAATGATTGCAGGCACGACCATTGGAGCAGGAATGTTGGCGATGCCACTTACTTCCGCAGGAATGGGCTTTGGTATGACGCTCGTCTTACTCTGTTGGTTTGCAGGTCGATTACCACCATAGCGGCTTGTCGTATGGCGGAAGCATACCAAACCGCTAAACAACAAGATGTAGGCGTAGCAACACTTGCTGAACAACATATTTCGGCATGATGGCGTGTATTAGCCACCGCCAGCTTGTTAATTTTACTTTGGCGCCTTATTAGCTGCCCATATTACGGGCGGAGGCCCATTGGTTTCGGGGTATTGCCTGAAAACTAGGGGGCAGATAACGCATTAAAACTCGGGATTTTACCTTTTTACCTTTATTCTGGTACTTTTGTTGTTATTGGGATTAAAGGTGTCGATGGCCTAACCCTGCATACTTTTATCGGAAAAATTGTAGTATCTATTGGTGTATTGATGATGATGCTCCAAAAGCTAAATTAGAAAACCTCACCTCCGTGCCGTTAGATAATTTATTAGTGATTTCTGCAATTCCTATCTTTTTCACGTCGTTTGGTTTCCATGTGATTATGGGGAGCACTCAACAGCTATTTAGAAGCAGACATCATCCGTATTGCGGTGTTAATCGGAACCATTATCCCACTCTCAGCCTATCTATTATGGCAATTGGCAACGCACGGGTGTTGAGCCAAAATGAGTTTGTGACATTATTAAAAACAAGATGCAACCTCAAAACGGCTTAGTGAAAGCAACAAGTCAAATCACGGGCAACACCGTGTTAGGTGAAAATGGTAAAGAACTTTTCTCCACATTGGCATTAATTACCTCATTCTTAGGAGTAGCAATGGGAATTTTTGAAGCGTGGGCGACTTATTAAAACGCGTGCAGTTGCCAAACAATCGCTTGATTTTTGACACCATTAACCTTTATTCCACCGCTTTCGCTTGCATTGTTCTATCCAAATGGTTTTGATCACAGCATTAGGCTATGCAGGTTTACTCTTTTGCTTTCTACGGATTAGTGCTTCCAATCGGCTTGGCATGGCGTGCTCGTCAATTGCACCCAAATCTGTCATACCGTGTTGCGGGCGGGAATGCTGCTTTAGTGATTGCGTGTTGATTATGGGCGCGTGATTATTATGGTCATTCCATTCTTAATGCAAGCTGAATTTTACCGTCTGTTGCAGGTTAATTATGTGTTAAACGTAGAGTGATATGCTCTACGTTTTTATTTCCAAAAATAAAAATTCGTATTTTTATTATCATAACAAAAATTTTAGGTTGAAATTTTAACTCAAATTCGATATATCTATTTCAGTTAATTTTTCAAAAATCAAAGAGGAAATATTATGAGCCAACCTCATTCTGGCGTGCGTCAAAAACATTCATATGTTAAGCGAATTTTTAGGGAAACGATTCTGGGAAGCACATAGGAAGCGAAATTTTTCAGATCTGATTGAGAGTATTCTGTCAGCTTTCAAAAATCTCGTAGTGGCGATGAACAAGCCCGAGAGCAGTTACTGGATAAACTCGCTCATATTTCAACTGAAAAATGTTTTACCTAGTGGCTCGTGCCTTTAGTCAATTTCTTAAAACCTCACCAATATTGCAGAACAATATCAAACGATTTCTCGTCACGACTATGATGAAACCTTAGGTAATCGCGCTTTAGGTGCACTTTTCGCCCGCTTGAAAGCGCAAAATACGCCTGTTGAGTTAGTCATTCAAACCGTTGAAAAATTACTGGTTGAACTTGTTTTAACCGCTCACCCAACCGAAGCAACCCGTCGTTCTTTAGTGCATAAACATGTTGAGATCAATAAATGTTTAGAAACAATTAGAGCACGATGATTTAACTGAGGGTGAAAAATTCCGCTTACAACGTCGTTTGATGCAGTTAATTGCGTTGGCATGGCATACCAACGAAATTCGTGCCGCTCGCCCAACGCCAATTGATGAAGCAAAATGGGGAATGGCTATTATCGAAAACAGCCTTTGGACTGCTGTACCAGACTTCTGCCGCGAGTTGAATTTCCAATTAGAAAATCATTTTGGCGTGCAACATGATGTAGCACTTGTCCCTGTGCGTTTTCTTCTTGGATGGGCGGCGACCGCGATGGAAATCCGTTTGAGACCTCTGAAGTAACCTCTGCAAAGTATTCTATATGAACCGCTGGAAAAGCATGCGATCTCTTTCTTACGCGATATTAGTAATTTAGCTGAAGAGCTTTCGTGGTGCACTGTACGCCTGAATTCCGTGAAAAATATGGCGATCATATTGAGCCATACCGTGTGGTGTTAAAAGGCTTACGTAGCAAATTACAAAATACTTTAACTTACTTTTGGCGAGTTAATCGAAGGTAAGCCTGTTACCATCAGAAAAGATGAAGTGTTATTTAATGACGAAGAGTTGTGGGAACCGCTTTTCGATTGCTACCAATCGTTACACGCTTGCGGAATGCGTATCATCGCAAAACGGTAGCTTTATTAGATTGCTTACGTCGTATTCGCTGCTTTGGTTTAAGTCTTTCCGACTTGATATTCGCCAAGAGAGTATCTCGACACGAAATGGCGATTGCAGAAATTACTCGCTATATTGGTTTAGGCGATTATTCTCAATGGACCGAAGATGATAAACAGGCGTTCTTAGTGCGTGAATTAAGCTCGCGCCGCCCGCTCTATTCCAACCAATTGGACACCAAGTCCAGAAACGCAAGAGATTTTAGATACCTGCAAAGTCATCGCTGAGCAGCCGGAAGGCGTGATTTCGGCTTATGTGATCTCTATGGCACGTGAAGCATCAGATGTGTTAGCGGTGCATTTATTACTCAAAGAAGCAGGCTGCAAATATACCATTCCTGTTGCCCCGCTGTTCGAAACATTGGATGACTTTAGATCACAGCGAAAAAGTGATGACCGATTTGTTCAATATCGGCTGGTATCGTGGCATTATCAATAACTACCAAATGGTGATGATTGGCTACTCCGATTCTGCAAAAGATGCGGGAATGTTAGCCGCTTCTTGGGCACAATATCGCTCACAAGAAGCCTTAGTGAATTTAGCGAAAAACATAATATTGAGTCTGTTTTATTCCACGGTCGTGGTGGTACAGTGGGCGTGGTGGCGCACCTGCATGCGGCACTTTTATCTCAACCTCCTCGTTCGCTCAAATCAGGCTTACGTAACAGAACAGGGTGAGATGATCCGCTTTAAACTTGGCTTGCCAGAAGTGGCTGTTGATACCTTGAATTTATACGCGAGTGCGGTATTAGAAGCGAACTTACTCCGACCACCAGAGCCCAAACAGAGCTGGCGTGATGTGATGGATAAAGGGCTCAGAGATTTCTTGCAAAATTTATCGCGGCGTGGTACGTGGTGAACCTGATTTTCGTGCCTTTATTTCCGTGCGGGCAACGCCAGAACAAGAGTTATGAAATTACCGTTAGGATCACGTCCTTCAAAAACGTAATCCAAACGGTGGGGTAGAAAGCTTACGTGCAATTCCTTGGATCTTTGCGTGGATGCAAACCGCTTAATGCTGCCTGCGTGGCTTGAGCTGGGGCAGCGTTACGCACAATGATTGAAGCAGGCGATGAAGCAACAATTAAAGAGATGAGCAAAGAGTGGCCGTTCTTCTCAACTCGTATTGGTATGCTTTGAAAATGGTGTTCTCCAAAGCGGATTTATGGTTGGCAGAATATTATGATCAACGCTTAGTTGCTAAAGAGTTGCAAACGCCCTAGGGCAAAATCTCCGTACGCAATTGAGTGAGGATATTCAAACCATTCTTGCACCATCGAGCGATGGTCAGTTAATGGGCGATTTACCTTGGATTGCCGATTCTATCGCTTTACGTAATGTTTATACCGACCCACTTAACCTTATTACGTTGAGCTGCTCGCATCGATTTACGTCAAACAGAAAATCCCAGATCCAGAACTTGAACAAGCCTCTGATGATTACCATCACAGGGATTGCAGCAGGGATGCGAAATACAGGTTAGAATTGAGTAAAATTACCGGGAAAACAAACCGCTTGTAAGTATTAAAAAACTTACAAGCGGTTTGTTTTTTCACAAAATTTACAAAATCCCTGAACTAACCCTCTCTATGAATATCAAAATTGTGTTATGATTTAGCGTTAAATTTATAGGTATGGGATATGAATAAACGAATAACAGCCTTGCTGCTGGTGATTGTAGCAGCCTTGGTGGGCTGGATGCAATATCAAGCGAAAGATGACGCGAAACGGGCTAGATAATCTGATTAAAAAGAGGGAATGCCAGATTACAGCAGGTAATCGAATGTCTACTTCGGTGTTTGATTTAGAAGGTAAACCAGAATATTACGCTGAAGCAGAAGAGATCAAGCGTTATGAAGAGAGCGAAAAACCGAATTTACAAACCCGTTAGTTAATTTATTTGATAAATTGACCGCTTTAAAGCAGTGGAAATTGAGTGCAGATCACGCAGAAATCAATGCAGAGAGAATTTTGACTCTTTCAGGCAATGTAACATTGCAAGCACTTGAGCCAACTTCAAAATTACAACGTATTGAAACAGATCATCTTTCAGTTAATTTAACTACGCGAGATGTGTTTACTGATAGCGAAGTTAAATCGCAAGGTTTAGGGTTTTACCACCACAGGCGTTGGGCTGAAAGGAAATTTAAAAACAGCAAGTGGCAACCTTTGCTAAAAGACGTGAAAAGCTATATTGAGCCGACAGTCATTAAAGCGGCAAATGAGCAAGAGAAGGAAAAACAATGAAATTTGCAATAAAAACAACCATTTTAACCGCTTTATTAGGCGTGAGTTTATCGGCTCAAGCATTAAAAAATGATACTGATCAGCCAATTAACATTGATTCAGGCAGTCAATCATTAGATATGAATACGAACACGGTCGTTTTTGCTGATGGTGTTACCATTACACAAGGTTCAATTATTGTGAAAGCGAATAAAGTGACAATTGTTCGTCAAGAAGGTAAAAAAGAGACATTAGATGCGGTAGGCCTCCTGTTACTTTCCAACAAACTCTTGATGATGGTAAGCCTGTAAACGGAAAGGCTCCAGCGTAAAATATGATTTGAACAGCGAATTTTTAACTTTAACGGGTGATGCGGAATTAAAGCAACTAGATAGCTTTATTAAGGCGCCGTTAATCACTTATGATGTAAAAAAACAGCAACTTAAAGCAACAAGCGGTGGAAAAACACGCGTGAAAACCGTACTTATTCCAAATCAGTTAAATCAGAATAAAAAATAGGAAAGTTATGGCAACGCTCTATGCAGAACATTTAGCGAAAAGCTATAAAAATCGTAAGGTAGTGAAAAGATGTGAGCTTTCACTGCAAACACGGGTGAAATTGTGGGATTACTTGGTCCGAATGGAGCAGGGTAAAACTACCCTCATTCTATATGGTGGTGGGCTTAGTTCGCCATGATAACGGTACAATTCGTATTGATCACGAAGATATTAGCTCGCTACCTATGCACGATCGTGCAAAACAAGGGATCGGCTATCTTCCGCAAGAAGCCTCCATTTTCCGCCGTTTAAGTGTGTATGATAACTTGATGGCAGTGTTGCAAAGTGCGTAAAGATCTGAATGATAAACAGCGCCGTAGAACGTGCTGATGAGTTAATTTCAGAATTTCATATTGAGCATATCCGCAACAGCCTTGGACAAGCGCTCAGGCGGGAACGTCGTCGCGTGGAAATTGCTCGTGCACTGGCGGCTAACCCGCAATTTATCTTGTTAGATGAACCTTTCGCAGGGGTGGATCCAATCTCGGTTATCGATATTAAAAAAATTATCGTTAACTTAAAAGAGCGCGGCTTAGGGGTGTTGATTACCGACCATAATGTGCGTGAAACGCTTGATGTGTGTGAGCGTGCTTATATTGTGGGTAGTGGTGAAATGATTGCGACAGGTACACCCAGCCAAGTGCTTGAAAATCCGAAAGTAAAAGAAGTTTACTTAGGTGATCAGTTTAAACTTTAATTCTTCCAATAACGAATGCCATTGAATTTCAATGGCACTTTTATTATGCAATTAACAGAATTTTTAACGCCAGAACATATTTATTGTGATGGTCGTTTCAAGTAAAACGCTTATTAGAGTTAAGGGCAAAAACGGTTGCTGAATCTCTCCAGTTAGAATACAGTCTTAATACAAAAAGAAATGTGCCCTGTGAACTGTTTTGAAAATTTGTTCAAACGCGAAAAATTAGGTTCCACAAGCATCGGTAATGGCATTGCATTACCACACGCAAAACTGCCTTCTGATTGTGCAGAACTTAATCAACCTATCGCCCTCTTTTTAAATTAGAGCAGTCCATTGATTATGAGGGCGAGCGATAATAAAAGAGGTTGATTTGGTTTTACGCAATGATGTTTCCTGAAGGCTGCTGCGAAAAATACAAAGTTAGTTTGCAACAAATTGCCCAAAAACTTAGCGATAAAGCATTAGCCAAGCAGCTTAGAGCGGCACAATCAGCAGATGAAATCTGGCAGATTTTTGGCATATATTGATAGACAATCAGAAACAGAAGAGTAGTTGGTGGGTTTATTATGGAACTTATCATTATTAGCGGGCGTTCAGGTTCGGGCAAATCGGTTGCATTACGTGCGTTAGAAGATGTCGATATTACTGCGTGGATAACATTCCGCTTTCCGTTAATTCCCTCAATTAGCGGAGTATCTCTCGAAGTCAAAAAGAATCAGCGGTTGTGAGCCTTGATGTTCGAAATTTGCCCGAAGATGCAAAAGTTTTAGATGAACTATTTGCTAAACTTTCACCTTATCACGTGAAATTGTTGTTCTTAGACTGCGAGCGAAGCACGCTTATTCGCCGTTATAGTGATTCTCGCCGCTTGCATCCGCTTTCGAGCCAAGATTTATCTCTCGAAAGTGCGATTGATTTGGAAGAACGCCTGTTAGAACCATTGCTTCAACAAGCTAATTACATTATTGATACTACCCATCTTTCTTCACACGAACTGGCAGAAAATTTAAGAACGTTGTTACAAGGGTATCAAGAGAAAGAGCTAAATATCGTATTTGAATCTTTCGGCTTTTGAGTATGGCTCTGCCAGCTGATGCAGATTATGTGTTTGATGTGCGTTTCTTGCCCTAATCCGCATTGGGAACCCTGAACTCCGCCCAATGACGGGGGCTTGAGCAGCCTGTGATTGATTTTTAGAGCGACAAACAGAGGTGCATCAATTTATTTATCACACACGCAACTATTTTAGAAATGTGGTTGCCTGCAGCTTGAAAAAACAACCGAAGTTATTTGACCATTGCCATTGGGTGTACGGGAGGAAAACACCGCTCTGTTTTTGTGACGGAACAACTCGCCAAAATATTTCCAAGCGAAAGGCAAAAGTGCAAATTCGCCATCGTAGTTTAGAAAAACATCACAAAAAGCTTAAATTTACATAAATATACAAGACTTTACGGAACATTTGTTTTTGAAAGTCGGTCTATACAGCGTACAATATAGAAAACCTCTCTATTGAGAGATATTTATTTTTAGACAAAGGAAACTTAAATGACTAAATTTACTAAAATCAGTGCAACAGCATTATTTGCATTATTTTTAACCGCTTGTGATAAACCAGCTGATAAAAGCCGCTGAAGCACCAAAAGCAGAAGCAACACCAGCAGCACAAAACTCAAGCACCTGCTCAAACTGAAACCACAACCCCAGTAGCACAAGCTCAATCATCTGCTCAAAGCAGAAACCGCAAAACCAGCGGTGCGATTAAGTGCAGAAGAGTTAGCTCAAGGTAAAACAGATTTACAAAAATCTTAGATTGGAACAAAGCACAAGAGCAAGCAGCAAACGCTGCCCAACAAAAACTTCAAACTGAATTAGCAACAAATGACCCCTAAAAAGTAGAAACAGCATTAGTTGAATTTACATAAAAACTGTAGATGAAACAGTAAAAACTTTAGATGCGGTAGAGGTGAAAAAGCCCATTAGTTAGCTGCATTTAGAAGCAAAAACAAAAGAAGTTTTAACTTTATCCAGCTCAATCTGTAGCAGATTCTGTAAAAGTGATGGCTCAGCCAACACCTGAATCACAAAAATGCATTAGCAGAGAAAACACAGCAACTTATCCAAGAAGGCAACGTGTTACAACAATTACAAGTTGAATTACAACAAACTTTTTCGGCGAATAATTTTAGATTTCAGACATAATAACAATGGCTAGTGTTTTCGCTAGCCATTTTTGAGGTTTAATATGACTAAATTAAAAACATTCAGTGCGATTGCATTATTATCTGCACTTTTTAACCGCTTGCGATAAACCGGTAGAAACAACAGTCTAATGTTGCAAACACAGCACCAGCAGCCCAAACAGAATGAAACCAGAAACTGCACCAAGCAATCACAGAAAAAAACGGAAGTGAGTGCCGAGGAGAAAACTACTGAATTAGTAGACACTGGGGGCGGAAGATTACAAAAATTCCGTGAATGGCAAAAACTCAAGAACAAGGTATCGAAAAACGCAATTACTGCTGAAGTAGAAAAACCAGGCGACAAAGCAAAAAAGATGAAAAATTATTGCGCGATGTAATGAATAGAGCGTTATTAGCTCAAGTTGATACGATTAAACAAAGTGCAGATACTTTTGCAAATTGCTGATGAGAAAGTGAAAACAACTTAAAGAAAAATCTTTAGAAGCCTTATCATTGGGCATACACTGATGACAGAAGGAGAAAAAGTAGTTCACCAACCAACGGAAGAGTCACATAAAATCTTTTAGTGAATTACAGGCAAAATTAGATCAAGTAGCAAAAGAAGGTAAGATACTAGAAGAAGAATTGATCAAAGAAGTCATGAAATTGTGTCAGAACAAAATGCTGAATCTAAATCACGACCTTTTTAAAGAAGAACATCCGATATAAAGAGAGGACGGTCTAAACTCTTGCGCCATCATATAAGGTTTAGACCGTTTTTTAATGGCACTACTGCATTACTGTTTCACTAAATCTTTAATGCCTTTGCCTGCAACGAAAGCTGGATTTTTAGCTCTGCACTTTGGATCTCTCGCCAGTACTGGGTTACGACCAATACGTGCTGCACGCTTGTTTACTTTGAAATGTACCGAAGCCGATTAATTGAACAGCATCACCAGCTTTTTAAGCTTTCAGATACGGCTTCAACGTTGCTTCTAAAGCTGCTTTTTAGCATCTTTTTACTTAAGTTTGCTTTTGCTGCGATAGCATCACTAATTCACTTTGTTCATAGTTTAATCCTCAAAGATTGTTGAATTATGGCGAAAATCGCCGAAAGGGTTGATATAACTTAGTGTAGCTTAATTCAAAGTTCAAATTTCAAATAGGCAACATTATTTTTATTGAAAAATAATTCTACTGTTAAAAATCACACCAATATTGCTTATTCCCGCACTTCGATCCATTTTTTAAGGTCTAAAATCAAGGCAACATCGCGCTCTTCGCATTCATTGAGAAGGCGGTAAATTTGCCATTGATGTCTAATTTCTTTCTTGAATTTCTTCTGAGTTTTTAGCTCTACTTCGCTTAATCTCGTTCATTTTGCATTCTCAAATAGCTTGCCACGGTGCCAAGCGAGATTTGGCCATCGCGAATCGCTTGTTCAAGTGTTGCACCAGCAATGATGCTATGTAGCAATTCAGAAAGTGCTTTTCGCACGCATCTTGAGTAGGAAGCACGCCGAAAAATTCATATTCGTTCACATCTGGGATGATGTTTTCCAATTTTTTTCGAGCTGATTATCAAAAGTTGATTTTCGCCCTTAACAGTGAGATGCTCCCAGACAAGATTTGAAGATATTCTGATAGAGCTTCGTATTCTCTTCTTGTTCAGCTACATGGCAGAACATTTGGAAATTTCGATTACATTCTTTCGCACAAACACGCCATAAAGGTCAGGTGTTGCCAAGGTTCAAAGCGTTCCATACGTTTGTGAATGGGGTTTCGCATATAATTCCTCGCGATAGTTAATGATAAAGCGGTCGAATTCGTAAAAGTTTTACAACACTCCACCGCTTGCAGCTAATTATTTATGATATTGCTTCGAAAACTCGTGAATAGCGTTTACAAACACTTTCGGGCTTTCGGTTGGAACATCTTGGTGAATGCCGTGCCCTAGATTGAATACGTGACCAGAGCCTTCGCCAAAACCTGCAAGAATGTTTTTAACTTCTTGCTCAATGCGTGCAGCTGGAGCATATAATACGCTCGGATCCATATTGCCTTGCAGTGCTACTTTGTGCCCCACGCGTTTTTTAGCATCACGAATATCGACCGTCCAATCTAAATCCAACAGCATCACAACCTGTATCAGCAATGGCTTCAAGCCATAAGCCCCCGCCTTTGGTGAAAAGTGTAACAGGTACTCTTTTCGCCTTTCATTTTTCACGAATTAAGCCTTCCACGATTTTTGTATATATTGCAATGAGAAGGTTTTGTACTCTTCGTGAGCTAACACACCGCCCTCAAGTATCGAACACCATGACCGCTTGTGCACCCGCTTTGATCCGAGCATTTAAATAAAGAATGACGCTGTCTGCAAGTTTGTCTAATAATGCGTGTAAAATCTGCGGATCGGCATACATCATTTTTTTAATTTTTGTGAATGCTTTACTTGAACCGCCTTCTACCATATAAGTTGCTAAAGTCCATGGGCTGCCAGAGAAACCAATTAACGGCACTTCGCCTTTTAATTCACGGCGAATGGTGCGAACAGCATTCATGACATATTGTAATTCACCTTCAGGATCAGGGAATTGTAAGTTATCCACTTGGATTTTATGCTCAATTGGGCGAGCAAATTTAGGACCTTCCCCTGCACCAAAACTTAAACCTAAACCCATTGCATCTGGAATAGTCAAAATATCTGAAAATAAAATCGCTGCATCTAGTGCATAGCGGCGTAAAGGTTGCAAAAGTCACTTCGCAGGCTAAATCTGCATTGCGGCAAAGCGACATAAAATCGCCCGCTTGAGCACGAGTTGCTTTTATATTCTGGCAAATAACGACCTGCTTGACGCATCATCCAAACGGGTGTCATATCCACAGGTTCACGTAATAGGGCTTTTTAAATAACGATCATTTTTAAGCTGAGTCATAATTATCCTTATTCTTCAAAAATTAGTGCAGTTGAGCTTTGTTTGCAGTGTGGTATTTAATGCGAAATTGCTGTGCAAGAAAAGAGCCAGCACGCGTAAATATTCGACTAACTTCTTCGCCAGCTTCGATGAGTTCTTCGTTTTTGTCATCATCGTGGTAGCTAAGGCGTGAGATCCTTCTAAATCATCAATTGCTTCGCCTACTTTCATCTTTTTCTTCGCTTAATTTGGGTTGAGCTAAACCTAAAACCCAAAATAAAAATGGCTTGTCCATTCCGCAACGTCTATCAGCAAGAGCGAAGCCATCATTTTCATCTTCAGGTAACCAAAGGCTGAAAAAGCGTGTTGGCTTCCTGTATAACTAGCGGTCACTCTGATAAAAAGTTTTCCAATGTTTTGAGAGGAGCTCGAGAAAATGCGAGCCCATCATTGGTAAATTGGTAGGTTAATGTTTTCCAAGATTCATCTTGAACACCGCCAACAATTAAAACTGCTTAAAAAGCCGTGAAATTCGGCTGTGTAAGCTCAATTTGCAGTTAGCAACGAGTTGTTTAAATTCTACTTGTATTGTCATATTAATAAAATCAAGAGAATGATCAATTAGGCTCGCATAATAGCAAAACGCAATATGGGATAAAAATCCGGCTATTATGCTGATTTACCTATAAATAATTAAAATTGTGAATTGAATTTAGCGATTTTTCTATTTATGGATTAAATTGAATAATGGCATAATAAACTAATTTATTCTTTATAAGGACGGCTTGTCATGTCGGCAAATAATATTGAGATACAACTTTTGGGCAAGTTTATGATTACATTGTCCACCTGAACAGAAAGATAATTTACTTGCCTCTGCCCAACGTTTGGAAGAGCGTGTAGGCGTTCTAAAAGAACAATCAGTCATTATTCAGTTAGAAAAAGTATTAGCAATCGTGGCACTTAATTTAAACTATGAACTTGAGCTTGAAAACAACGCAATGAAAGCAATAAATGTGTTTCAAAACTGCATTCCAGCAGCTAGATAGTTCATTGAATAAACTCCAGCCAACCGCATCAATTACAGTTGATGAATAACTGTTATATGCTCGCCTAAAGCTAGGCAAACGTAAAATAAATTACGTTTAAGACTAGGAAAAATGCAAAATTCGTTAATATTCTAACCCGTCTGGGGTGTGCAAGTTTGTTGGTTGCGTCCCTGAGCCGATGAAATTTAAAACTTTTGAGTTGGACTATCCAGTTGTTGGTGAGCATGCTTACTTTAAGTAAGAAGCCTAAAACAAATACAGTTGACTCCCTTGAACCTTCTGGTTCAAGGACTATTACCGATAGCGGCACTTCGGACACCTCATCATCTATTTGCTATGCAATCTTCCATTCAAACAGACCGCCGAGTTCTTCGTAAACAACTTCTTGAAAAACGCTCACATTTATCCGCAGAAAAAAACAATTGCAAGCCTCGCACGATCTCGTTCCTATTGCATTAGATATTATCGAAAAACAGCAAGCTGAACATATCGCTGTTTATTTGCCATTTAAACACGAAATTTCACCGCTTGTGTTAGTTGAAGAGCTACGTAAACAAGGCAAAAATGCTACTTACCGATTATTCATCCTTTTTCAAAGGGAAATCGCTTTTCTCTCATTTTGAATCAGTCAGTCACCGTTAGAAAAACATCCGTGGGGCTTTGACAACTGAAAATTAGATGAGAAAGTGATCGACTTCGCAAATTGATATGATTTTTACACCGCTTGTTGGTTGCGATAAACAGCTTGGGCGACTTGGCTATGGCGGTGGTTTTTACGATCGTACCTTTGAACAAAATCCGAAAGCGATTCGCATAGGGCTGGCTCACGCTTGTCAGTGTGTAGAAAAGTTACCGCTTGAATCTTGGGATAAACCACTGCATCATTTAATTATTGTGAATAAGTCCGATTAAATCAAAAATCTTCCTTTTTATGCGGTTTAAGTTGAAATTTTACTAAAAATCAGTAATCTTTTTTCCTTTAAAATTTTAAGAGGATGCATAATGTTTCTTAGATCCAACCGTAACTACCTTTCCTGATTTATTTGTTAGGATGATCTTACTGGCTTTACCGCCTATCGTGTTACCAATAATCTTTCTGATTACATCTTAGGTCGGTCGTCGCTTTAGGTAGCTTTGTTACCGCACTTTCTGCGGGGGCATCAGATATGTCTGGCTGGTTATTGATGGGATTACAGGGGCAATTTATGCGGTGGTTTAATTGAGCCTCGGGTTGGCAATTAGCTTAACATTAGGGGCTTATCTTAACTGGAAATTGGTTGCAGGTCGTTTACGTGCCCAAACTGAATATTTTGGCGATGCTTTAACTCTACCAGAATATTTCCACAACCGTTTTGGCGATAAAACTCGCATCATTAAAATCTTATCTGCACTGATTTTCTTACTCTTTGCAGTCTACGTGCTCTGGGTTGTGGCTGGTGCTCGCGTCTCGAAAACCCTATTTGGTGTTCCTTGTGCGTGATGTAATTTGGCGGTGCCGTTGCTACGATTCTTTTATACCTTTGATCGGTGGCTTTTTGTGCAGTAAGTTGGACGGATACCATTCAGCTACATTAATGCTTTTTGCGTTAATTCTTACGCCTGTTTTTGTGCTGATGAATATTGGTGGCTTTTGAGGTAATGGAGGCAGCTATCATCACGTGCAGAAACAATCGCTCAACGTAACTATAACGATATGTTTTACAGGCACAACCTACTGGGCGTAGCGAGTTTAATGGCATGGGGTTTAGGCTATTTTGGTCAGCCGCATATTGTGGTTCGTTTATGGCGGCAGAAGGCGTTAAATCACTGAAAAATGCTCGTCGCATTAGTATGACTTGGATGATTAGTTTGCCTTGCTGGTGCAATCGGTATTGGTTATTTTGGTATGGCTTATTTCTCTCGACATCCAGAACAAGCCATGTAGTAGCCATAACAACGAACAGATTTTCATTGAACTGGCAAAATTATTATTCAACCCTTGGATTGCTGGCATCTTGCACTTTCTGCTATTTTGGCTGCTGTAATGAGCACATCAGCTCAACTATTGATCTGCTCAAGTGCATTACCGAAGATTTATACAAAGGCATCCTCTCGCCAGAAAGCCTCTGATAAAGAACTTGTTTGGTTTGATCGTTTAATGGTGCTCGCTGTTGCTACCCTTGCAATTTATATCGCTCAAGATCCAAAACAGTCAAGTATTTGGATTAGTAAAAGATGCGTGGGCAGGCTTTGGATCAGCATTTGTCCTATCGTCTTACTCTCATTATTCTGGAAACGAATGAATGGTTTAGGCGCAATGGCCGGAATGCTCACAGGTGCGATTAATTGTGTATTTTTGGAAGGATTTCAACTGCTTTATTTGAACTGCCAGAAATGTATTCTATGATCCCTGGTTTCTTACTGGCAACACTAATGATTGTCGTGATTTCTCTCATTACACCAGCACCAAAATGCTAAAACATCTGAAACCTTTGAAAAAGCAAATAAAGCGTATTTAGATGAATTGAAATAAAAACGTAAAGACGAGAAAAAAGAGCGAGGATTATCCTCGCCTCTCTAAAATATTACAATAAATTAAATCTCAATACCTTCAAACAATGCGGTACTAAGTAACGTTCTGATGCTGATGGTAAAATGGCTACAATCAATTTATCCGCAAACTCTGGTTGTTGTGCTAAGCGATTCGCAGCGGCTACTGCAGCACCTGATGAAATACCCACTAAAATACCTTCTTCTGCCATCAATCGACGAGCGGTTGCAATAGCTTCATCACTTGAAACTAGTTCAACGCGATCGATTAAGCTTAAATCTAAATTTCTCGGAATGAACCCTGCACCGATACCTCGAATTTTCAGTGAGGACCTGGTTTTACTTCTTCGCCATTTAAGGTTTGTGTAATCACAGGGCTCTCTTTCGGCTCAACCGCAACAGAAATAATCTGTTTACCTTGATCTTGTTTGATATGGCGAGAAATCCCTGTAATTGTACCGCCTGTTCCGACGCCAGCCACAATAACATCCACTTTACCTTCAGTCGCATTCCAAATTTCAGGGCCTGTCGTTTGTTGGTGAATCGCTGGGTTTGCTGGATTTTCAAACTGTTTTAACATCACGTAATGATTTGGATCGCTTGCTACGATTTCTTCAGCTTTTGCAATCGCACCTTTCATCCCTTTTGCACCTTCGGTTAATACAAGGTTTACGCCTAAACCACGTAATAAACGTTTACGCTCAAGACTCATCGTTTCAGGCATCGTTAGAGTAATTTTATAACCGCGAGCAGCTGCTACATAAGCAAGTGCAATCCCTGTATTACCGCTAGTTGCATCTACGATCTCTTTGCCTTTAGTTAAAAGGCCATCTTTTCTCTGCTTACATACCATATCTCAAACTAATATGCATTTCACGCTAAAGCTGGATTACGTGATTCTACTTTTTACGACCAAATTACCAGTTATTGCCGAAATGTTTTGCGAACAAGAGGGTGTTACCAATGGTGTAGGAGTTGTCTGTATAAATTGTCATGGCAAATTCCTTATTTTGAATTAGGTTAAAGTTGGATCAAGCATACGCCATTTTGATTAAATTTGTAGAGAAAAACTATTTGATATAACTAGATAGAATATCCACCTAGAGTACCATATATGAATAATTTTGCTTTACATTCTCTTTAAAAGGTAGAGTATCTTTGAATTTAAATGTACTCAGTTTAATAGTTCAGTTGAAGTTAAAATTTGATTTTAAAGAGGATGATGTTATGAAATCTATAAAACATTAATTATTTCTGCTTTAGTTGCAGTTTTCACTCAATGCACTGTTTCAAGAACTGCCGAAGGTGGCGATTACTGCCATTGTTGAGCACCATGCGTTAGATACTATTCGTAAAAGGGATTGTCGATGAGCTTGCAAATCAAGGTTTTGAAGATGGCAAAACGATTAAAATAGACTATCAATCTGTCAGGTAGCACCGCAACAGCGGCTCAAATTGCCCGTAAATTTGTAGGCGATAAAGCGAGAGATCATCATTCCAATTTCAACCCCATCAGCTCAACCTGTTGTCGCGCAACCAAAAACTATTCCTGTGGTTTATTCTGCGGTAACTGATCCCGTAGCCGCTAAGTTAGTCAAATCTTGGGAGCCAACAGGCACGAATGTAACAGGTGTCTCAGACCATAAAGCGATTGAACCGCAATTGAGTTGATCCACGAAAACTTTGTACCAAAGCTAAAGCGGTTGGCTATGTGTTTAGTGCAGGTGAAGTAAACTCAGCGATTGTATTAAAAGAATTGCAAGCTGAAGCTGCGAAAGCAAATATCAAAGTAGTGCCTGTTGCCGTACAACGTAGTGCAGATATTGGCACAGCAGCACGCAGTTTAGCGGGTAAAGTGCAAGTAATTTATATCTCTGAAGATAATGCAGTGGTTTCTGCTTATGAAGCATTACACAGCAGCTGCATTAGAAATTAAAAGTACTCAGATTGCAGCTGACCGTGATACGGTAAAACGTGGGGCATTAGCGGCTTATGCGGTAAATCAATATGATATTGGCGTGGAAACAGGTAAAGTGGCGGCCCGAGTGTTAAAAGGCGAAAAAGCAGGTTCAATTCCAACACATGAAGTGAGCAAAATGGAGCTTTCTGTAAATACGCAAACCGCAAAAGCCTATGGTATTACTCATTCCAGAAGTATTATTAAAAGAAGCGAAAGAAACGTTCTAAACTTCTGCTGAAACTTTTTAGTAGAGAGAACAGCAACCATAAATTGCTGTTCTTTTTAGTTTTTGGAAAGAGGAAAGAATTTTTGTTATTTACTAAATTTAGAAATTGGTTTAATCGCCAGATGCGGAAAATCAATTAACCAGAAAAATCAATAGCGTTTGACCAATCACGAAATGTCAGTGATTGCCAGTAACTGCAATGGTGCGTTTATTCTGGACGATTTAGGCGAACGATTCCGCTCGCCTTTGTTAATCTTTATCTTGAGCTGGCTGACTTTGTAAAAATATCTGCAAAATTTCACCGCTTATAATCAGATGGAGTAGGGTTTTATAACGACTGATAAGCCTTATCCAGTGAGGAAAAGTTAAGTGATATTACGCTACATTTTATGCATTATCACAGTGAGCAAGAAGCGAAAAGCAAAATGGGAAGAGCGTCTCAAAAGACTAAATTTAGATAATCTGCTTTATTATGATGACAGATCGCGATAATTGCACCGAGCAAGATTTACAAGATTTTGACCAACTGTCATTTAAACATAAAGTAGTGTTTATGCATAAGCTCTTTACCCCTGAAATTAAATCTAGTTTTTACATCAAAGGTTTTGAGGAAAAGGGACAAGTTGGTAATTATATTTGAATTTTCAGGCTGGAACGGGCGGAAATATTACGACCAATTTGATTATGTAACGTGGTTTCAAATGTAAAGAAAGATCAATTGGAGTGTAATTTAGGTAATAATAGTACTTGTTTTAAGATAAAAATAACCCTATAGCAAAAAGGGCTATAGGGCAAATCTTTTTGTTCTAATTCTGAGGTAAGAATTACTGTTTTACAAAAGGAGACAAATAAAACAAGAACAAAAGTAAAACTAAAAGGAAATTTGAGTTGGCTCCTCCTGCGGGACTCGAGACCGCGACATAGGATTAACAGTCCACCGTTCTACCGACTGAACTAAGGAGGAACAAAACGCTGATTATTTTTAGGCTAAACGTTTTAGCTGTCAAATAAATCATTTCACAAATAAAATTATAAGTCATATTAGCTTTATTTATGCAATTTACTCGTGCGATACAGTGCAAACCTTACAGCTCGGCATTTTAGGTAAATTCATTTCGTCACAGAAAAATGTAAACCATCAATAATCAACAATTTCCTGACAAAGGTTTTGCTAATATCAAGCTAAAAACTTTTATGGTTTCAATGCCTGTAAACTGCCAGTCACGCCTACAATGGGGAAATCACACCCGCTTCTACACAGCAACGTATCACTTCCAAAAAGCTGGCTTAAACACTGGTAGCACGCTTCATTGTCAGCATAGGTAAAAACAGGGAAACTTGCCCTTCAAAACGGATTGCTGAACCTGAAACAAGCGGACGTCTTTGTTTGCAAAACATTGAAAATTGAGTTGGTTTCGCACATCTACGTTATCTGTACAATCAACGACTATATCTACTTGTCTAATGGGTTCGGCAAATTCTGCATCATCACATTTTTTCCGACTGCTTGCACTTCAATATTCGGATTGATTGATTGCAAACGAACCTTTGCTACTTCCGCTTTAGGTTTGCTGCATCGGCATCCGTATAAAAGAATTTGGCGTTGCAAATTGAAAGCGAGATAGTGTCAAAATCCACCAGAATGATTTTACCCACTCCAGCACTTGCCAAATATTGGCTTGCAGCACAGCCTAAACCTCCCGCTCCCACAATCAGTACACGGCTCTCTTTGAGCTTTTCTTGCCCATCAAAATCAACCGCTTTTTAGGCTGATTTGTCGGTTGTAACGCAATATTTCGTGATCGGTTAATTCCATATTCCCTACTATTTCAACAAGCCATTAAAAGGCTGAATGGTCACCTTTTTCGCCCTGCTTGCACATTGCCACGTTCGGCTTCTAACACAATAAAGCAGTTGCTTTCTACAAAAGCACTAAAAATGTGCAGAACCTTGCTGCCCAACAGGTTTTACCATCAATTCGCCTTGCTCATTGATGAAATAAAAACCGCGTTGGAAAGTCTTGGCGACCAGCTGCTTTTTTCAAATTAGTTGCTGCACAAGCGGTCATTTTTGACATTAAATTTGCAAGATAATCTGCATTTAAGCCTGCAAGTTGAGCCAAAGCAGGCTGCACTAATTGGTGAAAGTAACTAAGGCTGAAACAGGATTGCCCGGCAAACCAAAGAGACAGTTTGTTTTTCGTTTTCATTACCTAAAAAGCCAAATGCGGATAAAGCACCTGGTTTCATTACGATTTTCCAGAAGGCGATTTTACCCAATTTTTCGAGCACATCTTTGGTGAAATCCGCCTCACCGACTGACACGCCACCGCTGGTAATTAACACATCTGCAGCTTGTTGTGCTTTCATAAAAAGTCTCTTCGAAAAATTTCCGGATCATCAGGCTGAATACCAAAAATCTAAAATCTCGCAATTCAATTTCTCTAGCATTAAACGTACCGCAAAAACGGTTAGTATCGTAAATCTGCCCTGCAGCAAGTGGTTTACCCACGCTCACTAATTCATCACCTGTAGAAAGAATCGCGACTTTAGTGCGTTTAAATACCTCTACTTTCGCAATGCCAAGCGATGCCAACAATGGTAAACTCGCCACGTTTAATAAACTGCCTTTGGCAAAGCACAAGACTGCCTTTGTGCCACATCTTCGCCCACGCGGCGGATGTTCTGACCAAGCTTAATACTGTTGGTAAAATTTAATCTGATTTTTCGCCCGCTTGTTCGGTTTCTTCTTGCATAATCACGGCATCGCAGCCTGTAGCAACATTGCCCGCCCCGTCATAATTCGCACACACTCGCCTGATTTGATTTCGCCCTCAAATGGCTTGCCCGCGAAAGCTTTGCCTGCAATGGTAAAAAGTAGAAAATTGATCTAAATCCGCCAATTTGATTGCATAGCCATCCATCGCTGAATTATCAAAACTTGGGACGTTAATAGGTGAAATAATATCTTGAGCAAGTACACGATTTGCTCGCTTGATTAAGGGAAAGCGTTTCTGTTTCTGTTGGGGTTGGAAGCTGAGCAAGCATATTTGCCAAAGCCTCGTTGAGAGGTAAAAAGTGCCATCATATTTTCCTGTTAAAGAATGAGAAAGGGCGTAAAAACGCCATTTTCTCTCAGTTACCGATTTTTCACCGATTATGCACTTGCACTAATGTTGTGAATTTCTAAATTACCTGATTGAGCCGCATTTTTGCTTTTAGCTATCATTACGAGCTGCAGCAATTGCCTCTAAATATACTTGATCTCACATCGCCTGTAATATATTCGCCCTGTAAACACCGATGCATCAAAGTTTTTGATTGCTGGGTTTTCAGTTTTGAACCGCTTTTATTAAGGCATCTAAATCTTGGAAAAATCAATTTATCTACACCAATCATCTCTGCAATTTGATCCACATTGCGATGATACGCCACTAATTCTTCACTAGTTGGCATATCAATCCCATACACGTTTGGATAACAGATTTCTGGTGCGGCAGAGGCAGTACTTTTTCGCTCCTGCGGCACGTGCCATTCAACAATTTGCTCAGAGGTTGTGCCGCGAACGATAGAATCATCCACCAACAACACATTTTTGCCTTTAAATTCTGCCACAATTGCGTTAAGTTTACGGCGAACCGAGCTTTTACGCTGTGCTTGACCTGGCATACATAAAGAGTGCGAGCCACATAACGATTTTTCACAAAACCTTGGCGATATGGTTTGTAAAGTACGTTGGCAATACGCACGGCAATGTCGTTTGAGGTTTCAGGCACAGGGATAACCACATCGATTTCATCCACTATTCTGCCCCACTCACGTTAATTTTTCTCCCAACATTTCGCCCATATGCACGCGTGATGCGTAAACTGATACACCATCAATGACCGAATCTGGACGGGCAAAGTAAACATATTCAAAAATACACGGATTGAGAGTTGGATTCTCTGCACAAATTTGTGAGTGAAGTTCACCATCAAGGTAATATGAAATGACTTCACCTGGCAGCACATCACGTTCAAACTCAAAGCCTACGATGTCTAAAAGCCACACTTTCAGGGCAAACATATATTCAGTTTTCCCACCAACCACACGTTTACCCAGCTGCAAGCGGTCTAATTCCAAACGGATCGCGAAAAGCGACCATACCGTGTCCGATGATCATTGCGATACAAGCATAAGCCCCTTTAATAATCTGATTGGTTTTGCGGACAGTTTCAAAAATGTTTTCAGGTGAAAGGTGTGAGGTTGGATATTGATCAAGGTAGTGACGCAAAATATTTAATAACGCTTCGGAGTCAGAATTTGTGTTCACGTGGCGACGACGCCTCGGTGAAAAGTAATTCTTTTAATTCTGCACTGTTGGTTGATTTACCGTTATGCACGAGCGTTAAACCAAACGGTGAGTTTATAGAATGGCTGAGCTTCGAAAACGCTTGAACTGCCCGCAGTTGGGTAGCGAACGTGCCCGATACCTGCATTACCTTGCAAGCGTAACATATGCTCTTGGCGAAAACCTCGCTCACTAAGCCATTCGCTTTACGTAAGCGGAAACGGTTTTCCTCATCAATAGTGACAATACCTGCGGCATCTTGCCCACGGTGTTGAAGTAATGTTAATCCATCATAAATCGCTTGGTTTACAGGCGATCCCCCAATAATCCCGACAATGCCGACACATAAAAATAACCTCTATTTAGTTGAATTTAGAAACTAGAATTTGCCTGTAATTGCTCGAAAAACCATTGCACAATGAAGTCAAAAATGCGGGATAAGTTGCGATTCTTTCAAAGCTCATTTTGGCTTAGCGATGTGAAAGGTATCAAGGAAGAAAAGTGCTACGGAGACGATTAAAATCCCACGCAATGCACCAAATGCCCCACCGAGAATACGGTCTGTAGTAGATAAAATACCCGTGGTTGAAATAATTTTATTTTGTACGCATTGATGACACCGCACACAATCAGCGATCACGAAAAGCGCTGCAGCCGCTCGCCATTGCGTAAATATTCTGAATTTTGCAAGTAGATGGAGTTCACTGGGTAGGTAACCACTCAAATAAGGGTAAAATTACTTGTTCCCAAAACGCCAATACCCAACAGCTAGTGATAATGCTTCACTTACAGAGCCACGCTATAAACTAATCAGAATAGAAAATGCAATCAAACCAACGATAATATCAACCATATAAACCTCTACGGGCAGTATCCGCCCTATTTTACAAAAAGAAAACGTTTGCGTAGTGCAAACTGTGGAAAAAACATCATTATTTTGATGAAAATGGTAAGCGGTCGATTTTGCAGAGTATTTTGCAAATCTTCTTTCTTTTAACCGCTAAGGGGAAAAATGCCTTTACGATTTTTAACCGTAAAGGCATTTAGTTTTCTCATTATAAATTTTATTTTTATTAACCGTTATATTTTTGAACACTGAGCGTTATCTGGTACCACCGAAGCCAGCTATTATGACATTACGGTTGTTAATGCTTTGTCTTGGTATTCTGTTACGATAGTTTAAGCCTTTGTGCCTGTTCATCTAATGTTTCAATGTTGATGCTTGGTGCGATAAAGCCAGTATCTCAACATCAATAATGAGTAGATTGCTTCAGCTGTGCCCAGCACCTAATGAGTGACCCGTCATTGATTTAGTTGATGAAATCGCTGGTGTTTTTCGCCAAATACGTTTTTGATTGCACCTCAACTCTTTCACATCGCCTACTGGGCGTTGAAGTACCGTGTACGTTGATGTATTCGATTTTCACCATTTACAGTTGCCATCGCTTGTTTCACACAGCGCTCAGCGCCTTCACCGCTTGGGCAACCATATCGTAACCGTCTGCGTTGCACCATAGCCCACGATTTCTGCGTAAATTTTCGCACCAGTGCTAAAAGCGTGTTCTAATCCCTTCGACTACAACAACTGCACCACCGCCCGCGATAACGAAAAGCCATCACGGTTTGCATCATAAGCACGGCTTGCTTTTGGTTGGGGTATCATTATATTTAGTTGAAACTGCACCCATTGCGTCGAATTCAGTTGCACATTCCCAAGAAAGTTCTTCCGCACCACCCGAAAAACCACATCTTGTTTTGCCTAATTGGATTAACTCCATCGTGACCGATACAGTGAGCCGAAGTTGCACAAGCGGAGCTGATTGAGTAGTTCACACCACGGATTTTTGATAAGGGGTCGCTAAACAAGCTGAAACATTGAAGCCATAGTTTTGGTTACCGCATAAGGACCTACCGCTTTTCACACCACGAGGACCACGTACCGCATCGCATGCGACCATATTGGCTGTAGTGCAGAACCTGTACCCAGCACCAATCACTAAACCTGTACGGTCATTTGAAACCTGTTCTTCGGTTAAGCCCTGAATCTGCAATCGCTTCTTTCATTGAAAGGTATGCGTATGCTGCAGCATCGCCCCATAAAAGCGAAAAACTTTACGGTCGATTAACTCTGCTGGATTTAATTTACTGGTAGCCGCTACTTGGCTACGCATTCCTACTTTCTGCAAATTCAGGCACGAATTCAATCCCTGATTTACCTCTTTTCTTTTAATGAAGCTAAACACTTCTTCTTTGTTGTTACCGATACTAGAAATAATACCTAAACCTGTAATAACGACTCTTTTCATCTTTTTATCCTTCAAGTGCTTGGAAATATAATAAATCGTTCAAACTTTCATCAAAAACTGTATAGAAAGCCAGAAAAACTGCTTTATTCTACACAATTTTATGCCTTTTCTCTGAACCATTTTAACGAATTGTTTATGTGATCCGAGCTGTTCTTTGGGCAAAATCAATCTTCTTGCTTGCAGCAAAAGAGCTTTATCTTTACTTTTTGTTTAAACTGTTAGAGTTATGCAAAATTTAACTAGAAAGGACTCTAAGGTGAAGTCTAACATCGAAGAGACTCTCAGTGCAAAAATCATATCGTCATCTCATTGATCGTGATCTTTCCTCTCATATCGATGTGCAATGCTGGCTCAAAGCGATTGAAAGTGATGCGTGGATCAACATCGTATTCAGTCGAGTTGGCATCAAATGATGCCACTTTAAGCACGTTTTTTATCTTATCCCATGCTATGCATTATAACTCACCCTGAACTTCCTGCTTATGTGGAAAATGCTCGCATATGTTATCAAATTTTCGTTTAACCACTATCAGACAACGCTGATACGCTTATTTCTGAAACCGAAAACAAACAGAAGTTGCTGATTACGCCTTTTGATGGGCATTTATTCAATGGAAGTACAGGCTCAATCGTGCAAACAACTAAATCTGATCTAGATTTATGGATTTGTCATTCATGAGATGAGCCGTGAGATTACCAACTTATCGAGCATACTCGCTAAATTAACCCAATGGGCGAAAGGATTAGGCATCGAAGTCAATTTCTATTTGATGAACCCTGAACGCTTTCATCGATAATCACCACAACTGCGGTGTAAAGTGAAGAACACAGCGGTCAGCACAACATTTTTCTTGCTTGATGAGTTTTATCGTTCAGCAGTTCGCTAGCAGGCAAACGTCACTTTGGCTGCATTTATCGGATAATGACCTATAAAAAGCGATTAAATCGAAAAATAGATCTCAGCGAATGGATTGATTTTCGGCGATTTTTCTTCACTTTTCCACGTCCGAATTTTTGGTGCGAGTTTATGGCAGCTACAAAGGCATCGAAAGTCCCTTACAAGTCAGCAATCAAAATTTTGTTGTTGAAAGCTACGCCCAAACCTACGCAGAAACCAAACTCATTTCAAAAACAATTTAAGCAAAAACTATTGAGCAACAAAACGAGAGCATTATCACTTCGACCCTTATTTGGCAATGCTTGAGCAAGTGACGGATTACCTTAAAAGATCGTAAAAGAATTGTCAAGATTAGACCGCTTGCGTCAATGTTTTTACCTCAAAAGCCAAAGAAGGAAAAGTACTCTACAACTGGCGTGAGCGTGAATTACAAGCCTTTAATTGCATTGGGGCTGGGCTGCACGAAGAAATAGCGTTATTAAATCGATCGTCCAAAATGGAAAGATGAAACAGGCAATTGTACAAGATAAAATGCTCGTCGAACAACTCTTTACAAAGTTATCGTAATTTAATCAATTTTTGCCAGCAAATTCCATATCAATCCAAGCATCATGACGAACGATACCGACATTTTAATGCGTAAGCTCTATTCGGTTTTTGAAATACTGCCCTGGCAAAGTCACCTTTACTCAATCCACATATTACGCCTGATTTATCGGAACAAAATATTACTTTTTATTGAAGCCCAAGACAGTTCTGCAATGAAAGCGGGTTGGTATTTGATTAACCAATCACCAAAAGCATCTACGACTCCTCACAGCGCTTTTGTGCAATACAACAAAAATTTACATAAACTGGTGGCGTGGGCATATTTCAATGGCAGTGATTACCGTGAGCACCTAAATTACACGTGGTTAGCCGACACGTTGATTTACATAAACTACGTCAATTTATTGCGATCTCACGACTCTTTTTCCTGTTTCTGACCCGAAAATCAGCGAAAATGAGTTATTGCATCCCTAAAACGAAATTCGTAGCCTTATTTTAGCGATTAACTCTGACAAATGACCCAACGCAACACTTTTGCCGATATTCGCCGTGATTTCCACTCAAGCGACTTTATTTCAGCTTTTAATGCCTTTTTGAGCAAAATTTGGTGGGAAGCGTGAGCATTATCTACCGCAATATGTGGAATGAAATCATTACCCAACATTTTGAGGGTGAGTAAGCTGTTTTGAAATGCACTAAAGTTGCTTTCCAACAAAATCTACCGCGATTCAGCGCCTCACAATCGGTCAAATGTGTTCTGTTATAGCAAACGTTTCCGCAGCGAGTTGCGGGAAACCATCGCGGATCTGGTGCATCGCTGCATTTCAGTACAAACAGGATCGATTTATGCCAATGCGTTTAATACGGTGAAAGTGGCAGGCAGAACTTGGCAGCTCGTGTTTAGCGATAAAGAAACGTGAAAAATTAAACCTGTCGCAGAACAAGCGGTCGAAAAAGTCAAAACGTCTTACCACATTGAGCCATTTAAGCAAAAGAGGCGAAAAATCGATGTGGTGGTTTACCCAAGTCAAATCAACGATTTTGCCAGTGAAGGATTTCTTACAATTCTTCTTTGAAGATGGCAAAAATGGTTGCTTTTAACGTCTATATTTTAGACGAAAATAATCACATCGAAAACTACACTCAGCTGCAGCGCACAAAAAGAAGAAAAATCCGAGAAATCAACCGCTTGTATGCCGAGCAATATCTTGAAAAATGACCAAAAACAGCATTTTTAACTACCCGCAATTTTACCAACTTTTAGAAGAAGGCGATGAGGGTGAAAAATCGTGCCATTTCAAAGTAGGCAGCATAGGGAATTTATGCACAGGATAACATGTTCTCTACAAGCGGGTTTTATACCTGCTTTTATTATTGGAAAATAGGGGCCGGTGACTTTGGCGTGGTTAAAATGATAAAGACTTTCTCTCTAAATGATATTGACTCGTATTAAAAGTTTACATCTCTTCACAAGGAACTTTTTACAAATAAGAATAATTATTATCTTTCTTCGTTTTGGAGATCTACATGTGAAATTAAAAACACACACACTTTCTATTGCTGTGCTTTGCAGCGCTTTCTTCTTTTGCATACGCAAATACTGCTGATTCAGTGAAACTTGATGTTGTTCAAGTTGTTTCTGAAAAATGCAGGAGCAAAAAGCAAAACCAACGTTGTAACCTTAAAGATCTTCAAAAATCTACTAACGAAGATTTAGAGGCGTATTAAGTGCTGAACCTGCAATTAACTTTGGTGGCGGTAATGGCGGTACTTCACAATGGGTGACTATTCGTGGTATGGGTCAAGACCAAATTGATTTCAAAGTAGATAATACTTCAAGCGACACCCAGTTTTCCATCACCAAAGCCGATTTATGTTGAGATCCAAGCCTCATTAAACATGTGACGTACGTAAAGGAGCAGGTTCTGCAAGTGCGGGCATTGAGTGCAACCAGTAGCTCTATTGAAGCCACGACGGTTGATCCAAAAGATTTATTAGAAGAAGGTCAAGCGTTTGGTTTTCAAACTTAATGCTGGCGTAAGCAGCAATAAAAGAGCCACTCACAAGGTGCAACTGTTTATGGTAAAGCAGGCGTTGTAGATGCATTATTAAGCGGTAACTGGCAAACACTTGAAAATTACAAAAGGCGGTAAAGGCTATTTCAAAATAAAGATGGCTCTGATGTGGTTAAAAATAGTGCGTTAGGACAACGTGGTCTATTAGCCAAATTTGGTGTAGACATTGCTGAAAACCAACGCGTTGTGTTAAGTCATCGCCAAGAACAATATCATGGTGAACGAGCATTTACGTGAAGAGTTTGATTTCTCACAATCTTATTTTGGCAGGTACTAGTCAAGATCTTTAAAGCTGGTCAAACATTAAGTCAGTGTTTTGGGGGTAGAAGATAGACGTGGATAATAACACTTACTATATTTTAGATGCAAACGGTGCCTTGATTGCGAATGATGAAGAGAATCAACCTCGTTATCGTATTACAACACAAGATACGACAAACTTAGAGTGGAATGGTAAAAATATGGGCTTCATTACTGAAGCAAAAGCAAATGCTTACCGTATTGAAACCTCACGCAAAGATACCTGCTGAAAAATAGCTACTACACGTGTTTTAACTCACGGTGCAAACTTAGATTTGAGATTCGAGATTGGTGAAAATCACTGGTTAAAATATGGTGTAAATTATCGTCATCAAGAAGCAAAACCAAATTCAATTCAAGAAAAAGCTCGTGATCGTGCAACAGGTCGTATGGTTGCAACAGGTGTAAACGCAACCAACAAAAAGAAGATGTGGGTTTATATGTTGAAGGGATTTGGGGCTTTGGACCAGTCACATTAACCACAGGTGCACGTTACGATCACTTTAAATTCAAAAGCGAACAGTGGCAAAACCGTCAGCCACGCTGATTTCAATCAAGCGTTGGTTTAATCTGGCAAGCGTTAGATAATTTAAGTTTTCAATACTAACTTAAACTATGCAAGCCGTAGCCCACGTATGTTTGAAGCGATGTTAGCAGGCGATACATTACGTGATGCTTTTCAGATAATCTACGTGCAGAAAAAGCACGTAACACAGAAGTGGGTTTCAACTATGATGTAACTAAAAACATCTCATTAAACGGTAGCTACTTCTGGCAAAAAGTAAAAGATGCTCATGCAATTAAAGCTAACACCATTGTAAATGCTGCACTACTACGTAACCAAGGTTATGAATTAGGGTGGTGCCTATAAACAAGGTGGTTTCAAATTCCGTGTAGGCGTTGCTGAAAGTAAACCAGAAACCTTCACATTTAACGGTGCAAGTTTAGATAATGCCGTATTTGCAGTAGCAACAGGTCGCACTTGGACAACAGCCGTTTCTTATAAATTTGAAAAATCCAAGTTTAGAATTAGGTTGGAAAGGTCGTTTTGTTGAAGGCGAAACAGGCACACCAAGTCGCGGGTCAAACGCTGGTTCAGCGGCAATCAAACAATCAGGGTATGGTGTGAGCGATTTCTACGCAAACTGGGAAGCAAACAAAAACTTAATGCTTAATTTTGCGGTAAATAATGCATTTAACAAAAACTATAAGAGCCATAGCCAACGTGCTGGCGGTAATAGTTTAGCGGGTGCAGGTCGTGATTTCCGAATGAATGCAACTTACACTTTCTAATTTCGTAATAATCCCTCTATGATCAAACCTTACCCACCTCTTTCGAGGTAGGTAAGGTTTTTTTCGTTCTCCCTCATTCGGATTTATGGCATAATCTGTGCCGTTTTATTTTTGTTCACTTAGATTTCAATGTTTCCAGAATTTGGCTATTTTGCCCTGATTTTTGCTCTTATTGCCTCAATAACCCAAGTAGGGTTATCGCTTTGGGGGGAGCTGAGAAGAGCCCCATATTTTTTATCGCTAAACCCTTTTCTCTCGCTATTACAAGCGGTCGGAACGGGCATTTCTTTTGCAAGCCTTGCTTATGCGTTTTTAACCGATGACTTCTCGGTGATTTATGTTGCTCAACACTCCAATAGCCAATTACCCGATTTTTAAATTCGCTGCCACTTGGGGCGGGCACGAAGGTTCAATGCTCTTTTGGCTTACCTCACTCACGCTCTGGACGACGGTCTTTTGCCTTTTTTTCTCGTAAAATCGACCGCTTGTTTGCTAATCGCACGCTAGCGATGATCTCGCTTGTTGCAATGGGCTTTTATGCTCTTTATCTTGCTCGTCTCGAACCCCTTTCGAGCGTGGTTTTCCACCACCTCCAGAAGGACGTGATCTCAATCAATGCTGCAAGATGTTGGCTTGATTTTCCACCCACCCACTGCTCTATTTGGGCTATGTCGGCTTTGCGGTAAGTTTTGCGATGATTGTGGCAAGCCTACTTTCAGGCAAAATGGATGCCGCTGTAGCTCGTTGGATTCGCCCTGACGATGATTTCGTGGGGCTTTCTCACCGCAGGAATTATCCTCGGTGCTTAGTGGGCGTATTACGAACTTGGCTGGGGAGGCTGGTGGTTCTGGGATCCAGTTGAAAATGCCTCATTGATGCCGTGGCTTCTCGGCACTGCGTTAGTGCATTCGTTAATCGCTAGCGAACAACGTGGCGTGTTTAATTATTGGACGATTTTACTCGCCATTTTCGCCTTTGCCTTAAAGCTTGCTCGGGTACATTTTATCGTTCGCTCAGGTGTACTGACTTCTGTACACGCCTTTGCGGTCGATCCTGACCGTGGCATTGCGTTATTGCTCTTATTCTTTAGCTTGAGTTTTATCGCCCTCGCTCTTTTCGCTTGCAAGACACAATTTTGGCAAGGCGAAGTACGCTTTACGTTTTTTTCTAAAGAAACCGCATTCTTATTGCTCAATGGTTTATTTGCTGTAGCAACTTCGGTTTGTGTTGCTCGGCACTTTTTATCCGCTTGTGTTTACGATGATGCAATGGGCAGTATTTCCGTTGGTGCACCTTATTTCAACACTATTTTCACTCCGCTTACATTGCTGGCAATGTCGGCGATGGGGGTAGCAGTGGTACTTCGCTGGAAAAATGTACCGCTCAAACAAGCCAAATTACAACTCTGGCTTCTGCCCGTGGCGGTGTTGCTTGCCATTGGTTTGATTTATCACACCGTGAGTGAAACGCATCTGTTTAAAAATCGAACCACTTCCCGTAGTGTTTCGTCAGTCTTGCATTCTGGATTATTTTGACGCATCTACCTTTATTTGCGTTTTATGTGGAAAATCCGTCCGCTTGCAATGCGTTTGGCTACATATCGGCTTTGCGATTTGTGTGATTGGTGCGATGATGAACAGCTACTATGGTGATGAAAGTGGTGTACGATTAAAACCGACTGAAACTGCCAATATCGCCGATTTTGAATTTAAATATGAAGAGTATCGCGATGCCATTGGTGCCAACTACACTGCTGAACAAGCCGTTTTTCCATCAGTAAAGCCAGGCAAAACGCTCGCTCAGATCATCCCTGAACGACGTTATTACGACATCCGCACCATGACAATGGCTGAAGTCGCTATACCATCACGGCTTGCATGATCTTTGTATCGTGATGGGCGACAAATTCGGCAATTTAGAATACGCCTTCCGCTACATTATAAACCTTACGTCAGAGCTTTATGGCTTGGTGGGAATGATGGTGCTGGCTTCACTGATGGCGTTAGTAGGGGTATCGGCAACGTCGATAATCCCCGGGACTATACGCCCTGGTCACGTATGAATGCGTCCCTATAGGACGCTATGATTTATTCATGTCTATTTTGACTTCCAGCCCCGTAAGGGCTGATTTATGCTGTAACCTGTGCGCGTAAAGCCATGGGAGATTACCAAAAGGAAAAATAATGACTCCTCCTCTTCATCCCCCTTGCCATTCTGGTAGCGGTGGTGGCATTTTTAACCGTTCCGCTGTTGAACAAAAGATGCACTTTCTCCAACAGAAGATTGGCAGATAAGCCAATACCCAGATTTGTGGGCAAAAATTTTGCTCGATCCGCATGCGTTTAACCAACGACAGCTTGCCGCAGAGCCGTATATTTTGAATGTTTGGGCGGAGTTGGTGTGCCTGGTGTATTAAAAGGTTTCCGATCTTATTGAAATTGAAAGCTCAAGGCGTGCCGATTGTGGGTTTTGACTTATTCCGATCAACCCGCCGATGCTCGCGAAGCCTTGGGGCGTTAGGGGAAATCCATTTACGTTGGTGATTGATGACTATGAACGCGGTTTTTAATTCAAACCTTGAAGGTCTCTTCTGCCCCGTCAAGCTACTTGGTGGATAAACACGGCATCGTTCGCTCACCAACAAAAAGGCTATAATCCTGATTTTTGAAAAAGGATTTCCTGCCACGATTAGAAGCATTAAGAAACGAAAATAATAGCATGAAATATAGGAATAGAATGAAGTTTTTGCAAAATATTACCCTACCGCTTGTGTTTGCCGTTTTTCAGCAATATTGCCAAGGCGGAAATGGTCGATACCTTTCCAATTTCACAACGATGTGGATCGTATACGTGCAATGAGTTTGGCGAAATCTTTGCGTTGCCCGCAATGCCAGAATCAAAATTTGCTGGAGTCAAATGCCACTACCGCTTACAAACTTCGTATTGAAGTGTATGGAAATGGTCAATCAAGGCAAATCGGATCAGGAAATTGTCGAAATTATGACCCAGCGTTTTTGGTAATTTTGTGAAACTACAAACCGCCAGTGAATGAGCAAACTTGGCTGCTTTGGGGGATGCCTGTTGGATTGTTACTTTTGGTTTTGATCGCAATTGTATGGCGAACTAGTTCAAAAGAGCGGGAAAATAGATGAAAACTACGTGAACAGCTTAATTTAGAAAACTATCAACAAGCGGTCAAATTTGCAGGCAATTTTGCTGAACCGTTTTAAACAAGAATATTTGGCGGAGGCGAAAAGCCGTTATCAATTTGATCAAACACAACAGAACCTTTGCAAAAATAAAAGGAAATTTTCACCGCTTGTCGCAAGTTTGGTTGTGCTTTTAATTATCGTCCTCAGTGGCTTACTTTATTGGCAGTCGGGGCGTTATGCCTTGGTGCAAAAAGGTGAGCAAATGCACCAAGCTTTCCAAGTAAAATTGGAGATGGAAGACAAAACCCAAAAACACCGCTATATTGAGAGCTTGCCAAAACCGCTTTGCGCGAGAACCCAAACGATGGCGATTTGTGGTATGAATTGGGTCAGGCTTATGCGTTAAATAATGAGTTTAATTCAGCATTGATTAGCTATCAAAATGCACAGGTGGTATTGGGCGAAAAAGCAGCGATTTTAGGGGCAATGGCAACCGTAGATTATTATGATAAAGGGCAAAAACTATCAAAGCAGGCAAAAGCGTGGTTAGATAAAGCCTTATTATTAGACTCCAAAGAGAGTTCAAGCTTGTTACTACTGGCTTCCGATGCCTTTTTGCATAATGATTATGAGCAAGCAATTGGCTATTGGCGACGTGTATTAGATGGCGATAATGATGCCATTAACCGCCGTGCAATTATTCAAAGTATTGAAATGGCGAAGCAGATGAAGCAAAAATAACCCCTCCCTCTGAAAAAATTTCTAGATGGAACTTTTTCTGTCTCTCTTACCAAGGAAAGAGGAAATTTTCCACAAACTATTTAAATTCAAGTAGAATAGAACCCCTTTTTATTTTAACAGACACAACAGATAAAAATTTGGAGAGATTATGCCTAAACTACGTTCAGCGACCAGTACACAAGGTCGTAATATGGCGGGCGCACGTGCATTATGGCGTGCAACAGGAATGAAAGAAAATGACTTCGGTAAACCAATTATTGCCGTGGTAAACTCATTTACCCAGTTCGTGCCGGGTCACGTACATTTTAAAAGATATGGGGCAGTTGGTTGCCGCTGAAATTGAAAAAGCAGGCGAGTTGCAAAAAGAATTTAACACTATTGCGGTGGACGATGGTATCGCGATGGGACACGGTGGTATGCTTTATTCGCTTCCAAGCCGTGATTTAATTGCAGATCTTGTGGAATATATGGTGAAACGCACACTCGTGCGGATGCGATGGTCTGTATTTCCAACTGTGACAAAATTAACCCTGGGATGTTGATGGCGGCAATGCGTTTGAACATTCCAACCATCTTCGTTTCAGGTGGTCCAATGGAAGCGGGTAAAACCAAGCTTTCTGATCAATTAATTCGCTTAGATTTGGCAGATGCATGATCGAAGCAGCCGATCCAAATGTTTTCCAGATGAGACGTATTGATGCGATTGAGCGTTCCGCTTGCCCAACTTGTGGTTCTTGCTCGGGTATGTTCACCGCAAACTCAATGAACTGCTTAACAGAAGCATTAGGTTTAAGCTTACCAGGTAATGGCTCTCATGCTTGCTACCCACGCAGACCGTAAAGAGTTGTTCTTAAAAGCGGGGCGTCAAATCGTTGAATTATGCAAACGCTACTACGAACAAGACGACGAAAGCGTATTGCCACGTTCAATCGGTACTTTTCGTGCTCTTTTGAAAATGCGATGAGCTTAGACATCGCGATGGGTGGTTCAAGTAACACTGTGTTACACTTACCGCTGCCGCGCACAAAGAAGCAGGCGTGGACTTCAAAAATGGAAGACATTGACCGCTTATCTCGCAAGGTACCTTGCTTGAGTAAAATCGCACCGAATACCAACAAATACCATATGGAAGATGTTCACCGTGCAGGCGGTATTATGGGCTTATTAGGCGAATTAGACCGTGCGGGCTTAATCCACAAAAATACCCACACGGTGTTAGGTTTAACGATGGGCGATCAGCTTGACCAATACGACATTATTCGCAACCAAGATGAAGAATTACACAAATTCTTCCGTGCTGGGTCCTGCAGGGTATTCGCACCACTCAAGCATTCTCACAAGATTGCCGTTGGGACACGGTAGATAACGACCGCGTAAACGGTTGTATCCGCAACAAAGAAAACGCAATTTCACAAGAAGGCGGCTTAGCGGTGTTATTTGCTAATATCGCAGAAGACGGCTGCATTGTAAAAACTGCAGGCGTGGATGAATCGATCTGGAAATTCACTGGTAAAGCGATTGTATTTGAAAGCCAAGAAGATGCTGTTGCAGGTATTTTAGGTGGTAAAGTGAAAGAAGGTCATGTGGTGATCATCCGTTACGAAGGCCCGAAAGGCGTGACCAGGTATGCAAGAGATGCTTTTACCCAACCAGCTACTTAAAATCGATGGGCTTTAGGCAAAAATGCACTTTCTACACAGATGGACGTTTCTCTGGTGGTACATCAGGTTTGTGTCTATCGGTCACGCCTCGCCAGAAGCAGCCTCAGGTGGTGCAATTGGTTTAGTTCGCGATGGCGTATTATCAACATCGACATTCCAAACCGTGCCATCAATCTTGCAGTAAGCGATGAAGAACTTGCAACACGCCGTGCTGAGCAAGATCAAAAATGGCAGCCTGCAAACCGCCAACGTGGTCTCTTTTGCTACTAAAAGTTTACGGGACATTTCGCCACTTCAGCCGATAAAGGCGCGGTACGTGATAAAAACGAAAATTTAACTAAACTAACCGAAAGGCTGGATGGGCATCTGCTCAGCCTTTTTGATTGGTCTCCCGGGAGGAATTATGGATATTTTAAACTTACTTCATCATCGCCGTTCACAAACAATTTGGCGATGTTATACTCAATACAAAACAGCTTGATGCGATTTTAAAAGCGGCTTTACGTGCTCCAGATCACGCGGCGAATGAAACCTATCATTTTGTGGTGATTGAAAAGCGGAATGCAAAATTTCACGAATGCTTAAAAATCAGCAGCCATTGAATTTGAAAATGGATGAAAAATGCTGCTAAAGCTGATAAATTTGAGCAAATCAAGCTCCAATGGTCATTGAGTGGTGGCAAAATTAGATCACGAATCAGTGAAAGTCCCTGTTTGGGAGCAAATTGTTTGTGCAGGTTGTGCCACTTATGCAATGCAATTAGCAGCAAACGCTCAAGGTTTGATACTGTTTTGGATTACGAAAAATGGGTGGAAGGCACAGCTCATTGCGAAGCATTTGGTTGTGCGGAAACGGATAAGGTGATTGGTCTTAATGATCGGTTCACTCGAAAGATGGCGAAGAAATTGCTTCCACTCGCGATGCAGAAGATCCAACTGATTTTGTGCACTTTTATCCGCTAATGAGTTGAAAACGTTACTCAGAAACCACGTGCTCAAAAATCACACCGACACACTGCTTTGCTTGAGCCACGGCTTTTCTAGCTTGTGCACTTTGACACGTACTTTTTGAATGCCGGTAAGTTTCTTGCAGTAAATTTGCTACTTGATAAGCAGCAACTGTTTCGACCAGTTTGCAAAGGTTTACCTTCCACAAAAGGTCAAAATACGCTCACGACACTTCGGCATACTTTAAGCAATATTGAACATCGTCGGTTTTCCACCCGCTTTTGCTGAAACTCAATAGAGTTCAATATCAAACGCACAAGGCGTTGTTTGATGGTATGCTCCCCAATCGTAGGCACCGATGGAAGCAAAAAGCGGTCAAGCTCGTGGATAAAAACTTTCATCAAGCATTATAGATTTTCCTTATTTTATTCTTGCTTTTATTATGCAGAGATACGCGTAAAAACAGTGACAATGTAACACAAAAGACAGGGATATGACATTTAACAGCGTATTTAATGATTTTCCGGGACTTATCTGCTCCGGTTCTGTATCAAGCGCAATTATTTTTGCCGATTACAGGCGCGCTCTCGACCCACGTGAAAATGGCTCGACCCGGGAGCAACGAATGTGCTGCGTATTGGTGGACGACTTTCTGCGTCTTTGGCGTGTTGTTGTTTGATGTTGGGTGTAAAAGCGAATGCTACCCGTTGCCATTGCTTTCCGCTTTGCGGGTTAGAACCAAGCGAAATTGCTTTATTGCATTAGCTGCTTGCTTAGGACACGTTTTTCCGATTTTCTTCTCACCTCCGTGGCGGTAGTAGTGTTGCCACCGCCTTAGGCGCGCACTGATTCGCTTTTGAATGGAAATTTCTGAATTAGCTCTTGCAACTTCTGGCTAATAACCTTTCTTATTTCGCCGCTATTCTTCATTAAGTGCTGTCCTCACCGCCCCGATACCGCCTGCTAGTTTCGTTTGACGGTATAAAGCCTTTGAGTTACTTTTCCCTGTGCACCAGTTTGTTGCTTATTGGTTTTATCGTCACCACGAATCAAATATTCAACGCTTATGACGTGGGCGGGAAGATAAAATGAAGTTTCGAATGACAAAATAACAAAGCCACCTCTCGCTGGCTTTTAACGATGTCATTAACGCAAAATGCGATATTTTTCTCGTATTCTGCGATTTTATCTTTCATGCTGAAGGGTTAAACCGATATTGTCTCAAACCTTCGAGCAAGCAGTGGCGACGGAATTCATTCAGCTTCAAAGTGGTAAACCTTTAATCGCCAGTAGTCAGCAGTGCCATCGCTTTCTAAACCACATAAATTTGCTTACCCTTCATTTCAAGCATACCCATTGGAAAATCTCTTCTACTTCTTTCTCTCGCTTAAGCTGAATCGGTAGCCTTATGGTTGTCGCCAGCTACAGTAGAAAATATCTGCCGAAACTCGGTGCGATCATTACTACAAAAGCCGTAATCCTGCTAACGCCCAGTGTGCGAGCTCACGTGATGAGCCACAGCAAATTTTCACGGGCAAGTAAAATTTTTGCTCCTTGATATTGCGGATAGTTCAATACAAAATCTGTTAGGCTGCGCCTTCATAGCTCTAAACAACGCCATTCATGGAAAAGATGTTTCCCAAGAAAGCCCACTCGTAATGGCTTGTAAGAATTGTTTTGGGATGATTGCATCAGTATCCACATTTGCTGCATCGCGAGGGCAATGACTAAAGCCCGGAAAGTTGTTTAAAACCGCCATTATTTTATCCTTTATGCAATTTAATGCCACTTGGCGAACATTCACAGCAACTTACTGAACACGGTAGCGCTGCTGCCATTGCGACTCACTAAGTGAGTGCGACCATTACGACCTTGGCGACCTTCGAAGTTGGCTTTGTTAGAGGTTGAGCTTACGCGCGCTCCCACTCACTCTAAGCGGTCATCATTCATTCCTAAGCACATTGAGCAGCAACCTGGATTACGCCATTTCGGCACCTGCTTCGGCTTTGACTTTTATCTAAACCTCTCTTTTCTGCTTTGCTCTTTCACTAATCCCTGACCTGGCACAACAAGAAGCACTCGTTTGATCGTTATCACCGCCTTTTGCGGCCTTTCATCACGGCTGCCGCTGCACGCTGAAATCTTCTCAATGCGAGAGTTGGTGCAGAACCGACAAACACTTGATCGACAGGAATTTCTTTTGGGGATCGAGTATTTGGCTCAAGAGCCGACATATGCCTTAACGCTGCTGCCAGAAGCTTTCAGTCACAGCGATCATGCCACTCTTCTGGATTTGCACGAACTTGAAGTCGAGATACCAATTACTTGACCCGGGTTTGTACCCCAGTTACTTGTGGTGCGATGTCTTTCGCTTCCAACACAACAACGGTGTCGAACTTGGGCATCATCATCTGATTTCAACGTTTTCCAGCATCCCTACCGCATCGTCCCAATCTGCCTCTTTGGTGCGTGTGGGCGACCTCTTAAATATTTAAATGTGGTTTCATCTGGTGCGATCAAAGCAGCTTTTAGCGCACCCGATTCGACCATATTACATACCGTCATTCGACCTTCCGTTGAGAGATCGCGAATTGCTTCACCTCGCCGAACTCAACCACGTGACCTAGCACCGCCCGCCATTGTGGTTTTTACCGACACGCAAGCGCACGATGTCTTTTGCGGTAATACCTCGATTTACTTTACCACGCACTTCACTTTCATACATTCGCCGCACGAGCTTGCTTAAAGGGTTTGGGTCGCTAAAACGTGCTCAACTTCTGAAGTACCACAATACCAAACGCCAACGCACCGAAATGCACCGTGAGGTTGCGGTGTGAGAGTCGCCACATACAATCGTCATCCCCGGAAGCGCCAAGCCTTGCTCTGGTCCCATGCGTGCATGCGATCCGCTTGCTCTCTTTGTGCTCATATCAAACAAATTGAATGCCCGTCGCTTTTAGTGTTTTTAGCGGACTAAAACTGATTTTCGCCTGACCTTCAAGTTTATTTACATCACGTACTTGGGTAGAAATACTGCGATCCATCGTCGAAGGTTTTACCTGCTGCCAGCGAACCTGACGACCCGCCACGCGCAAGCCATCAAACGCCTGCAGGACTGGTGACTTCGTGAATAAGATGACGGTTGATATAAGAAGAATCGGCGTTTCGCCTTCGGCTCATAAACGATGTGTGTATCGAAAAGTTTTCGTATAGTGTTTTGCCATAATAAATTCCAACTCAAAGATACAGAAATCGTGAGAGCGATTGCGACTCGGCTCAACCGACTTGTCTCTAAAACGCTTTTACTATAACGGTTCGGATAAATTAAGTAAAATGCTAATTTAATATTGAGAATAGACGATATGCTATTTAAAAGCCTCCGAAACAAGAAATTTTAGGTCTTTCTTAACAGAATCAAAAATAATAGAACTAAAAACAGATTCGCAGAGGGTTATCTGTGCACTCACTGCTTTATAGGGGTAATTTACTTTGGAGGGTTTTTCGTCTGTTTCTTGGATGAAAGGAAAACTGTATCAATTTTAATTAAATCCATAACCATCCCCACCAAACAAGCGGTCGATCGGAAAATATTGCAGAAACAGCACATGCACCAATTTTCTTGGGTGAAAGCAGCTTTGCATTTACAGCATCTTTTTCGGTCATCAGAAGCGGAGATTTTGACCGAGTTTTGGCATAATCATTTCCAGCAGTAAAGTGCTATGATCGGCAAAAGCTAAATGTATCGGCAAGGGAACGCCAAGCCCTTTTGAGTCATATGCTGGAAGAAAACGAGGAGGGTATGCCAATGCCTCGCGAGGGCGCAAAGCAGGTTAGGTAAATCGCTGAGTTTTGCGTTTTCAATCGCGTTTTAAGGTTAATTACAAAATCGGGTTCGAGGTGCATTGCGTGTTCACCGTATTTGCATTTTCCGCGTTACAAATGACCGCTTGCACTTTCTTTAATCGGCAGTGGCTCGTCGTGCATCCGCTCACCCGCTGGGAGCTACGAAACCGTTACCAATCGGCGTTCACCATCAACCACTACCCATTCCATATCTTCGCTCAAGTGCGCGTAATGTTGTAAGCCGTCGTCGGTGACGATTAAACTCAAGCTCAGACTGGCTTAACAGCAGTTCAATGCCTTGTTGGCGATCTGGTGAAATTAAGCCACAGGTGCGTAAGGGTGCGGGCGCGATTAGCACGGGTTCATCGCCCATCACTCTTGGATTGCTTTCTGGCGTAACCAGTTGCGGATAAACCTTATTTCCCCACCATAACCACGAGAGTCATCACGCCGACTCTCACGCCTCTTTTCTGGAGTTGTTCCACGCTAAGCCAGCTCACAGAGTGGGGTTTTACCATTTCCACCTACAGAGATATTGCCAATCACTCAAAACTGGCACAGGCGAGGCGATAGGGATTTCAGGGATCTTTGTGACATGAGGGTAGCACGGGATTTGGCTAGTGTACCAAAGAGCAGTGAGAATGGGGCAGAGTAGCCGGGCGAGTCACGAGGTTTTTGCCAGAGTTTCATTTTGTGTTTATGAAATAAGAAGTGGTGAGGGCGTTGAACACGCCCGGACAACTGCGATTAACCAGTAATCTTTCGTTACATCAACAACTTTTCCAGTGCGTAGTCGGCAATGAAATCGGTCGGATGCTGGAGGCGTTAAGTTTAGTAATCAATGTCTGACTTGGCTGAGCGTGCTTAAATCTAACACTTCAAAAGCCACGGTGACGCACTGGCCGCAGTAGGCGTTCTAAAGTTTCAGGTCTTGAGCATTCGCGCCTCAATGGTTAAATTGTATTGTTGCATTTTATTCACTCCAACATATCGGTGTTGCAGCACCAGGTGGCACTAACGGGCCGCAACATTGCTCTCTTCTGGAATACGCTTGCGGTAAATATGCCCTTCAGCGTTTAGCAAGCGGTCTATGCTTAGAAACTTCGCTCGCTTTCAATACGTTCAGCAAGTGCAGCGTTGTGAAGCATCACAAAATCGAGGACATCATCTAAAATTGTTTCGCTATGGCGTGATTTGAAGAAAGGTAGTTGCCATTGTCGAACCATACCCAAACGTTGGTTGGGTCAAGCAAACAACATTTTACCTGGTACTGACCGCGCTTTAATCGAGGCAAAGCTCTCGACACTCTGTCATAAATGAGCCATCGCCTGTAATTAAAAATCACAGGATCGTTTGGGCGAGCTTTCGCTACACCCACAGCCGCAGGTAAACCAACCGACGCCATGGTGCCGAAACCAGCAGAAGTAATGCCATATATTTCTGGGGCAAAAGTGGCGAACATGCTGAGCTGACCGTCACTTTGCTGTTGCACATCAGTAGTAATAACCGCATTTTCTGATTTGCGTCTCAAGCGTGTTCACAATGCGTAAGGATCAATATCGCCTTCACCGGCGTTGTCGTTGTCACGGTCAAAATCGTGGACAGATTTAGAGCTCTTTCAACACGCCCACGCCATTCGTCAATATCAAGCGGATGAGCCAAAATGTTCACCGCTTCGCCATATTGCCTTTAAGCGCTGCACGTGAGGCTTGGCGAAGTTTGCTTTGATTTCAGCTGCCATCAACAGCCACTGTGGATTGCTTTTGCATGTGGGGCGAAGGTGTCTCAATTTGCTCCGTTACGCGGTCGTCAAAACGTGCACCTGCAGGCGATCAATAAATCACACACTCTTGTACGGCATAGTTTGCCGCTTTTGTACGCAGTGCATCCGCGACATCATTCCACATAAAGTGTGGATGATGAGGTGATCATTACTTAGCAAGACCTTTAAGGGCTGAAACAGACGGAATATTTGCAACTTCAGTAGAAATTTCCTAAACTGCTTGCACAGCCATTGCCATTCCAACACCCGACATAGCACGGGTTTCTTTCGCGTGCCGAGCATGGCTATGCTTCCAGCTAATGCGGTTGGATCTTGCTGAGAGCAGGATCTTGTAAACAATCGGTTTAAGCGAAGTTTCCGCCACTTGGCACATCTTTGGAATATCAATTAACACGCCAGGTCTGCCGCTGAGCGATTTTTAAACGCTTGGAGCGTCAATTTCCCTGGTAGTTCATCCAATATTCTGCACTAATAAAAGCTGTGTGTTTCGTGCAAGCGAGCAGAAAAGCTGGCCACATCTGCTTTCTTTGGAGAGGCATCTGGTCCCAATAAGCGGATTGAGCGACTTGCCCTGTAATAGCAACCACAGGAATCGAATCCTGCAAAAGCATCGCTCTAAGCCAGTGACCAAATTGGTTGCTCCAGGCCCGAAGTCGCACACATACCCCCACTTTACTTGCCTGTTGAGCGAGCATAACCGATAGCCGCCGCTGCGCCTTGTTCATTGCGGCAGAGAAGATGGTCTAATCCTCGAATCATAAATGGCATCGTGAAATCTGCATACCTGCCACCCGTAGCCGAAAAGATGTGCGTAACCTGATGTGCTTTTAAGCACTCAATGACTCATCGTGCATTTCCATTCATTGGAGATGTTGTGTCCTTTTTCTCTTTTGTGAAGTACGTGGCGGTAATAGATAAATACAAAACAACAATATTTCTTTGAATTAAATTTGTGATGTAATTTTATTTGGAGAAACAAACATGGTGGAATATTTTTAATTTTTAAAGTTGCTATTTATTGAAAGGGGATGGGCATAACCAGAATAAGTTACCATTAACGTTGGGCGCAGGTGTTTCTACCTATTTTGTTGATTTAGTTCACGATCGCGATAGAAACAAGTTGATAAATTCTATATGCTCACACGCATAAAGATCACCGTATCTTATTGTTTTAATAAGAAAAATTCTCATTTACATTCATTCCTTGTGGGGACCTCTATGTCAGCGAAACGTTTAGTCAAAACTTTAGCAATGCAGCGACCATTGC